>RRZT010146119.1_pt1 | contig 64523 bp, 60 predicted proteins | sample 2165551 | NCBI WGS metagenome assembly RRZT01 (sample SAMN10456910, study PRJNA506462) | wastewater metagenome | biome: wastewater; feature: sludge; material: wastewater sludge; isolation source: wastewater sludge with Escherichia coli K12::gfp cells carrying plasmid... | place: USA: Moscow, Idaho... | reverse complement strand
TCGGCTCTTCGCGATGACGGCCAAGTACGGACTGCCCTACTTCCAGAACTTCATCAACTCCGACCTCGACCCCGGAATGATTCGTTCGATGTGCTGCAGACTGCAGCTGGACCTGCGCGAACTGCTGAAGCGGGGTAACGGTCTGTTCGGATCCGCTGAACTCACCGGGTCAATCGGGGTTGTCACCATCAACCTGGCGCGGCTGGGGTACGAATACAAGGGGGACGAGGGCGGATTTATCGCGGAACTTGACCGCCTCATCGACATTGGCGCCGCAACACTGGAAACCAAACGTGAAGTCATTCAGGAGCAGATGGACGGGGGGCTTTTCCCCTTTACCCGCCACTACCTGGGCACGCTCGACAACCACTTCTCAACACTCGGTGTCAACGGGATGAATGAGGCGATCCGCAACTTCACGAACGACCTCGACGACATCACGACCCCGGCGGGGCACGCGTTCGCGGTCCGCGTCCTCGACCACGTTCGCGAGCGCATGGTGGAACTGCAAGAGTCCACGGGACACATGTACAACCTTGAGGCCACGCCAGCTGAGGGCACCACCTACCGCTTCGCGAAGGAAGACCGCAAGCAGTACCCCGACATCATCCAGGCGGGGACATACGACCAGCCCTACTACACCAACTCCTCCCAGTTGCCCGTTGGCTACACGGATGACCCGTTCCAGGCGCTGATGGAGCAGGAAGAGCTGCAAGGGAAGTACACAGGCGGCACCGTCCTCCACCTCTACATGGGTGAACGCATGACAAGTGGCGAGGCCTGCAAGGAAATGGTGCGCCGCTCACTGACGGCCTTCCGGCTGCCCTACATCACGATCACACCGACATTCTCGATCTGCCCGCGCCACGGATACCTCGAGGGCGAACAGCCCACCTGCCCGAAGTGCGCCACCCAGTTCCCCGACCGGGAACCCCAAGAATGTGAGGTGTGGACGCGGGTCATGGGGTACTTCCGTCCCGTCTCCTCATTCAATATCGGCAAGAAAGGCGAACACGCCGAACGTGTTCCCTTCAAGGATGTCGCCTTCGCTTGAGCGAACTCAACATCGCCGGATTCGTCCCCTTCTCAACGGTCGACTGGCCGGGAAAGCTCGTTGCGGTCGTGTTCCTCCAGGGGTGCCCCTGGAGGTGCCCGTACTGCCACAATGCGGAAATCCTTGATCCACGGGCCAGTGGCTCTGTTGAGTGGGGGGACGTCCTCGACATTCTCGACTCTCGCGTTGGGCTCCTTGATGGGGTTGTTTTTTCAGGGGGAGAGGCGCTCATGCAGGCGTCCTCCGGCGCGCTTGCGGATGCCCTCAGGCAGGTGCGAGGACGGGGGTTCCTCACGGGACTTCACGCGGGAGGTGCCTATCCGAGGGCGCTTCAGACCCTTTTGGAGGAGGGTTTGCTTGACTGGGTCGGCCTCGACATCAAAGCGTTGCCGGAAGACTACCCGCTGGCGACCGGGCGTGGGGGTGGTGACAAGGCTGAAGAGTCGCTGGCCGTCCTCGTCAAACATGGGGAAGTTGACCACGAAGTTCGCTTGACACTGTGGCCGGGATTGGCACCCGGGGGTGACTTGGTCGGATACGGGCAGCAGGTGGCGGCATGGGCGCGGGAGCGGGGGACGAGGACGTTTGCCCTGCAACGCTACCGTTATCCCGCATCTACTCCACACGCTCTTCCCGAGGTCGGATGGATGGATGAAGAGGCGCGCGGCAGGCTCGGGGAGCTTGGTTTCGACACCTTGATCATCCGCTGATAGCCGGTTGTCGGGTGGTGGGTGCTGGATCGCGGCTAAGCTGGCTTTTATGAAGCCATTTCTGTTGGTCTCCACCCGTGGGGAAGAAGAAGCCCTTGATAGCGAATACCAGGCCTACCTGCGCGCGTCTGGACTGGAACGCGACGAGCTGCAGTTAGCTGAGTTTGACCTGTTGGGTCTGCCACCAATCGAGCCGAAAGACTACGCCGGTGTGTTCGTTGCGGGCTCGCCCTACGGAGGGGCATCTGACGACCTCTACGTCTCGCAAACCCAACAGGATGTGCGCGCTGAACTGAGTGATCTCTTCACCCAGCTCCTAGAGGCTGGCACCCCTCTCTTGGCAACAGGCACCGCAATGACGGTTCTTGGTGAAGTCCTTGGCGCAACCGTATCTGCGACCAACGCCGAGTTTGCCGAATTAGTCGATATTGAACTCACTGACGAGGGAAAGAAGGACCCGGTTCTTTCTGAATCCCCGGCCGTGTTCATTGCCTACGCCAATCACAGTGAGGCGATTGATGAGTTGCCTGAAGGGTCAGTGAGATTGGCGCGCTCACTCTACGCTCCGATTCAGATCGTCCGCCATGGTGAGAACGTCTATGCGACCCAGTTCAACCCGGAACTAGATGCGGGCCTGATCTCAAGCAAGGCGCAAGCCTTCGAGGATGCGGGAGATACGGGTTTTGGTGACGTTGAGGCCCTGGTTGCCGCAGGTCGATACACGTCGGGAACCCACGCTGCCGCCTCGGTGATCAAAGGCTTTGCACGGCACTTCAAGGAAGGCGCCTAAGGGCTGCTAGTTCCAGGGGAAGTTGTTCGGGTCGATCGGACCTGTCAGTGAAATCTGATAGCCGTCGCGCGCAATTCCGAATCCAACCCCGGAAACCATGTTCCAGCAGGCTATTCCAGACTCCGTCGATCGGCAGGCAAAAGTCTCGTAGGTCGCGTAGTCCCCGTACGCCAGGCTTGTTGCTCCCGACCCTGAGACCTGCGCGGCACTACAGTCCAGATCCGCAGTCGCGCGAGTTGCTGTGAGGGATGTCGGCCCAGCCCCACATGATGGCAAAGCAGGGTCGGCAAAGGCGTGGGCATTGATGGTGCACGTTACGCCCTCGGAACCGAGTCTGCAGGCGATGTTTCCACTGGGTGACACGAAATGATCGCTCACCAACGCTGTGTCTGGAGCAGGATATGCGATGGTTTCATCGGCGTCCTCCGCAGCGCTATCCTGCGAGTTGTCGACTGCTTCATCCTGCGAATCTGGAGCATCCCCCTGATCTTCTGGGGAGGCTGCGGCAGTGGAGTCAGACTGGCCAGCACCGTCAGCGGGGTCAGATTGATTGCCACCCCCAAAAAGCAGCGCCATAAGGGTTACGGCTATGACAGCCAAGAGGACACCCACAATGATCAGTGGCGTCCTGTTTGGATTTGCTGCCTGCTGGGCGATGCCAAGTTCCCCAGTTTGAGTTGATGGTTGTGACGGCTCAGCCACGGGTTCGGCAGTCTGCATGGGTTCAGAGGCGAACGGGCGAGCCGATGCTGCCGCAGTCGGGAGTGACGCTTCGTCACTACGCCCCATCACAGAAACCCGTCGAGGGCCCCCGGGTGAAGAACTGGTTGCAGCAGTTCGTTGTGCCAATGCCACGTTGATCGCTGGATCGTTAAGATCTGCCAGCCACTTCACCAACGCGGGGTATGTGGCGGGATTCATGGCGATCAGAGGACGCAACTTCGGGTAGCTGTTGGCTAGCTCTTGGAGGCGCGTCGGAGTTGTACTCGGGCTTGCGGCCTCGGCTTCCAGCTCTTCGCGCGACATCTCAACTCCAAATTAGGAAATAGCCTGGTCCATAATCACCCAATTCTGGGCAATTCCGCAATCCTGGTCGGCATGTGATGAGGCACAGAACTAGGACAGGGACTATCGAATATGGTGGTATTCCGGCCGGTGTGGCTGCGGATAGATCCGCACAAACGACTGATCGGAGCATTTGATGGTTGCTAAGAAACCCCTCTTCAAGTGGCAGCTTCATGGTGATGGAGCAAAAGTTGGGCCGGGAGAGGTCGTTCTTCCACACGAGCGGCTCTCATGGGGGCGAACCACCGGCATTGGCATGCAGCACGTTGTCGCCATGTTCGGCGCCACGTTCCTAGTTCCCCTTCTGACAGGGTTCCCACCCAATACGACACTGTTCTTCACGGCCATTGGTACGATCCTCTTCTTCCTGATCACCTCGGGCCGTATTCCCTCATACCTCGGGTCTTCTTTCGCCCTGATAGCGCCGATCTTGACGGTCAGCTCCAGCCTGGGAGCCAACTACGCGCAGGGTGGCATCATTGCAACCGGTGCCACGCTCGCCGTGGTTGGGGTCGTGGTTCATTTCGCTGGCGCACGGTGGATTGACGTCGTCATGCCCCCGGTGGTCACTGGCGCTATCGTCGCACTGATCGGGTTCAACCTGGCTCCTGCCGCGTGGAACTGGGTCAAAGAAGGCGCATTGACCGCGGTCATCACCATCGTGTCAATCATCCTCATCACAGTTCTCTTCAAAGGGATCATAGGTCGCCTTTCGATCCTCTTTGGCGTCCTCATCGGTTACGGGGCCGCCCTCCTGCAGAACCAGGTTGACTTTTCAGCGATTGGTGAGGCGGCTTGGATTGGACTGCCGCACTTCACGGCGCCGGCGTTCGACCCGTCAACCCTGGGTCTATTTGTCCCGGTTGTGTTCGTGTTGATTGCAGAGAACGTGGGGCACGTGAAGTCCGTAGCAGCGATGACTGGGGAGAATCTTGACGACATGACCGGGCGCGCCCTGTTTGCAGACGGCATTTCCACGATGCTGGCTGGCTCAGGTGGTGGCTCTGGGACAACAACCTACGCGGAAAACATCGGGGTTATGGCCGCAACCCGCGTCTACTCTTCCGCCGCATACTTGATCGCCGCGTTTACCGCCCTCGCTCTGTCAATGATGCCTAAGTTCGGAGCGATCATTGCAACCATTCCCCCGGGCGTCCTCGGCGGTGCGGCAACCGTCCTCTACGGAATGATCGGCCTGTTGGGTGTGCGCATTTGGGTGCAGAACCAGGTTGACTTTTCGAACCCGGTCAATCTGAACACGGCAGCTGTCGCCCTGATCATCGGTATTGCGAACTTCACCTGGGCGCCAGGTGGGCTGGTGTTTGAGGGGATCGCACTCGGCTCCTTCTCGGCGATCTTGATCTACCAGGTGATGAACTGGATTTCCAAGGTCCGCGGAACGAACCTGGAGGCCGCGACACCTGCTTCCGCGCCCTCGGGGACCGAACTGGAGTCTGTTGCTTACGCTAAGCGGCGTCGGTCGCCACGCCCAGATGCTGTTCCCGACGGCCTCGACGGGGTGCTACCCGAGGACGACATCCAACACATGTGGGATGGGGAACCTCAGAAGTAGGCTGCGCGGTTGGTTCGAAGAGACCCGGCCCGGCCCAGCCCCGTTTGGTGCGGGCCGTCGCCGGCCCCCGGCCCACTGGCTCCGGCCCCCGGCCCCCAGCCCACCCTAAGGTTGCCGGTATCACATAAGGTTGCCCGTTTCTTGCGAGTTTTCGGGCAACCTTACGCGACGGCGGCAACCCTAGATGCGCACCGCGGACGGCCAGACTATCTGGAGTCGGTGAATTGTCGTTGGCTTGTTGTTAAGGTTGGTGCCGGCGCTACCCCGTGTCATAAGGGAGCGAGTTACGCCTTACGGAGCGAGTTTGGCTTGCATAACAGTGTCATTTCGGGGCAAATGGGGCCAAACTCGCTCCGTAAGGCGTAACTCGCTCCGTAATGCTTGGGTGCTCCGAGCTGTTGGGCACTCTAGTCCCCGTCACCAGCACCCGAGTCCCCGTCACCAGCACCCGAGTCTCCATCACTCACGCTGCAGCTCCTGTGGCGTAACATTCAAGGTTCCCAATCTCCCAACCCAAACTCACAGGCAGTCCGACACGCATTGCCGCGTCACTAAATGTATATGTGGGGGCGAGATGATCGCTTGGGGTACGTACCCCAGGGGCACTCCCGTTCCCCACATATGCATTTCACGAAACTGCAGGCGGGCGAGGGGTGTACGTGATGGTGGGCGGCGGGATTCGGGCTGACACGTGGGGCTGGGCGGCGGGATTCGGGCGGCCGCTGGCTGTAGAGGCGAGAGGGACGCCCGCAGCCCGGTGCATGGAGGGCCGGTTGAGCCATAGCGAGCCAGCCAAGCCATAGCGAGCCGACTAGGTTTACATAACGGTGTGATCCAGGGTGAACTGGGCCTAGCGGGCTCGGTATGGCCGGGCGGGCTCGGTATGGCCGGGCGGGCTCGCCATGGCCTAGCGGGCTCCGTATGACCGCGCCCCGGAGTGCCTACGAAACGTCAGCACGCCAGCGAGTCAACCACGCCGCGACGACCACCACCACTCCATACCCTGCCATGACCAGACCGCCCTGCCACCAAAGTAGCGTTTGCCCGGCACCGCCCACGGTGATCTCGGAATAAATGCTTGACCCGACAAATGCATCAGACGCAGACCCAGGGAGGAACTTGGTGACCTGAGAGATGGTGTCGTTGAATCCCCCAGCCATGCGGGCCAGCGGCTCGATGAACTGGGTGAAGACCAAAACCACCACGATCGCACCGGCCTGGGAACGAATCAGCGCACCCAAACCAACGCCAACCACAGCCCACAAACCCATTGCAATGACTGAACGCAAGAACATCATCCAGGTTCCGCCTTCTGCGAGGCCCGTCGACATCCCCTGACCCATGAAGAAAAAGACACTGGCGAGGACGGCACTGAGTAGCGCTGCAACCCCGTATAGCAGGCCCAGCGTGCCCTGAACCGCAACCTTCGCAGTTAGGACCGGGCCGCGTTGTCCCACGGAAATAAACGTGGGTGTGATGGTGTTGTGGCGGTACTCAGCGGTAACCGAGAGCGCGCCAATCAGCACGGGGAACACATAACCCATCGCGGTTCCCAGTGAGTAAACCATGGTCGTCAAGCCCGCGCCCTCGAGCGGCATATCTCCGGATGGTCCGAACAGGGAACTGGTGAGCAGCGCCATGAGTGCCGCGGTGAAGCCAATGTAGAGCACCATGACAAGGCCCAAGACCCACCACGATCTTGTCGTGAAGACCTTCAACCATTCCGCTCTTACTGCATCCATGAAGCGACTCATCGCGCACCCCCCACCATTGACAGGAACAGTGCCTCGAGGCCGGTAGTCTCTTCGCTCAAGTGACTCAGTGGTATGCCGGTAACGAGGGCGATGTTACCGACATCGCGCGCGTTGGCTCCAGCGATCCGCAACGGACTTCCAGGGTGATCTGCGACCGGCAAATTGGCGACAGTTAGAGCGTGCATCAACTGCTCCCTCTGGGGGGAATCAACCAGAACCACAGTGCCACCAGCCTGCTCCAAAGCATGCACGCCACCGGCGGTAACCAGTTTCCCGCGGTTGATGATGACAATGTCATCTGCCATTTGCTGGACTTCGCTGAGAAGGTGTGAAGAGAGGAAGACGGTGCGGCCCTCATCAGCCTGACTCCGCAGGAAGGTGCGCAGCCAAGAAATCCCCTCAGGATCGAGACCATTCGCAGGCTCGTCAAGGATCAGCACCGAAGGATCGCCAAGAAGAGCGGTTGCAAGTCCCAGCCGTTGCCGCATCCCCAGTGAGTAGCCACCGACCCTCCGGTCTGCATCAGTACTGAGGCCGACAAGCTCAAGCAGGGCCGGGATTCGTGCAACGCTGAGACCACTGCCAGCAGCCATCACCCGCAGATGGTCCCCAGCCGTCCGACCTGGATGGAAGGCGTCCGAGGAGAGGTGTGCCCCGACCTCGTGCATTGGCCGTGGTATCTGGCTGTAGGTAGACCCATCAAATGTCGCCGAACCCGAGCTGGGGCGAACCAGATTGAGGAGGATCTGCAACGTTGTCGTCTTCCCCGCACCATTGGGCCCCAAGAAGCCTGTCACCCTACCCGGGAGGACAGCAAAAGACAGGTCAGACACCGCTGCAATGGAGCCGTAATTCTTCGATAGGTGGTCGATGTGGATCGTGTGTCCTTGCATAGGCCTTCCCCGGGGGATAATGGGACTTCGAATAGTGTCCAGCTTACAGAGGGGATAATGGCCACAGGTAGGAACCCATCGCCGGATCCGATGGAGAAGGTATGGACGATTCCCAACATTCTTTCTTATTTGAGAATTGTTGTGTTCATGCCATTGTCTCTGGCCCTAATAGTCTCCGGCCATTACGCATGGTCCCTGGTCGCCCTCTTCCTTCTGGGAAGTTCCGATTGGTTAGACGGATACCTTGCGCGAAGACTCAACCAGCGCAGCCGCCTTGGGGAAGAACTGGATCCCATTGCGGATCGTGCCTCAATCCTTCTCACGTCGCTCACCATGGTTTTCACGGGGATTCTTCCCTGGGAAGTATTCGCCCTCATCGCAGTCGTGGATGTAACACTCGCGGGCATAGCACTGGTCCTCTTCAAGGGGTACCCGAACTCCCACGTCAACATCTTCGGAAAAGTTAGGACGGCGCTTCTCCTTGTCGGCCTGCCGATGCTCCTCTTTGCGGAAGCTCTTCACAGTCCGGGCTGGAGGGTTGCAGCATTGGTCGTGGTGTGGGTGGGGGTGGGCATCCACTGGGTTGCTGGCGCAACCTACGTGCAGCAAATGGTGCAGTCCTGGCGTTCCACCCGGACCAACAAGCGGTAGAGAGACTAGCCTTCGCCCTCGTCAGTCCCTTCTTCGACGGACGTTTGGTCTTCGCCCGAAGCGCCTGAAGCACCCGACTGGCCCGACTGGCCCGACTGGCCGGACTCGGGAACCTCCCAGCCGTCGGCAGGTTCTGCTACTGGCAAGCAACCGGAAAGAGGAACCAGAGGTCCTTTGCTCTCAAGCAGCGTTGCACGTTCCTCTGGCGGAACAAGAGTAGTGAACTGGTTCCCAAGAAGGATTGTCAGGGAAAGATCCTCCGACGAGTTCAGAATGATCCGCACATCCCCTGGGAAGTATCTGGCGATGGTGTAGGCCGCATCAACTCCACGCGGCCCTGCCTCAATCCGCGCCACGCCGTGGTATTGGGCGGCGTTGTCCGTGCCAGCAATGGTGTAGCCAAGTTCCTCAAGACTTGCGCCGACTGAACCAGCCAGTCCCGGAGTTGAGGTTGTATTCAGAATCCTCAGTGAGACCCCGGCTGGGTTTTCAGCACGGGCTCCCGCAGTTGGGCATGGAATATCACCTGGTTCTGCAAAGACTTCTTCCTTGGAGAAGTCGCCACCAAAGGGAACTGGGAGGGCGCCGTTGACGCCGAGAAACCCCAGTAGGAAGAGTGCTATCACGCCAATGATGGCCGACCCAAATACAACTGTTTGGCTTCGGGCGCGCGCACGGCGAAACTCAGTCCGAGGGCTTGAGTAGTAGCCTTCCGTCGGACCGGTTGTGAGGCGGTTCGGGTTCTCTGGTGGCGGTGGTGCTGAAGTCACGTTCATAACCTACCCGACTCTGCCCCGTGGGCAGTATGACGCAAGGCTGACCGGTCAATCATTTCCATCACTAACTCTTCGGGTCCAGACACAATCATGTATTCCGTGTTCCTCAGGTGGGACACCCTTCCTACCTTTTCCCCATCCAAGTTGTGAATACCAATCTTGGCACCCACATAGCGTTGCGCATCAAACCCCAGAACCTCCACGTGGTCACCTCTCGATTCGCACATGGCAACCAGCTCCGCCAGGGGGACGAAGCCCTCATTTGAGAAACTGAGTACGAGGACGTCTGCGCGGACTGCAGAAATGGTCTGCGCGAGGGCGATGGGCATCGTTCGCTTGGAGTTGAAGGCACTCTTGGTTTCGTCCTCGCGCGCATCAGTGCGTTTGCACGCCACACCGTAGTGGTCGGGGCTATCCCAGCGGATCAGCGTCTCCCAAACATGGTAGTTCGTGAAGTAGCGGTGCTGATTGTAAGGCGGGTCCAGGTACGCGAAGTCGACGTGAGGTAGCGTGCGTGCAACCGTGAGCGCGTCCCCACGGATCGCTTTGCCCGTGCCATGGGTGAGTTTGGGGACCCGCAGCTCAAGTGGTTTGAGGGCTCTGGGGGCCCACTTCTTCAAGTACGCCATCTGCAGACCGACTGTGGAGTCAACTGCGTCCGCAGCTAGGAGTAGGGACGTCAGGTAGATGGACTTCAGCGGGTCAGAAGCGTAGAACTCTTCGATACCGTCACGGATGGCGTCGACTCGCATGCCATTGTCGGGGTGAAGGTAGCGGCTCTGCTCACAAAACGTTTCCGTGAAGTACCCGCGTACGGGTTTCAAGGAAGAAAGGTGTTCCAAGGCGTCCTCGACCTCGTCCATATCGACCGTATCGGCGTCGATCTCCACATAGCACTGGCCCAAGACCTCAGAGTAGGTCGCCACATCGACGGCGGTGGTGTGGGCGCCTCGTCGGCAGAACTCCTGGGCAACCCGCGTCGTCCCGGTAAAAAGGTCGAGGGCGGTGGCCGCGCCACTCGCCTCAAAAAGGGACCCAATGACACCAACAAAGCGCCGTTTGGAACCGAGGTATTTGATCAACGCAGCTGCCCCTTAGATGGGCCGAGTGTCTTTATCAAGAATCCCGTCTAGGTTCATGTCAGACGTCCTCGGCTTCTTGGCTGCGCGACGCAGGGCGACCGCACCAAGGATCGCTGCGATCAGGGTGCCCACCAGCACGCCGACTTTAGTGGGGGCCATGTGGTCGGTGCCTCCGAAGGAGAGTTCGGTGATGAGCAGGGAGACGGTGAAACCCATTCCAGTCAGGAAGCCAATCGGGATGAGGTCCCGCAAACCAATGGCGTCGGGCAGGCGCAGCGGGGTGAGTTTGACCGTTGCAGTGGTTGTGAGGAGGATGCCGAAGAACTTCCCGACGACGAGGGCGGTGGCTGCCGCAAAGAACACCGGTTGTGTGAAGATCTCCGTGCCGAAGCCAACAATGGTCACGCCCGCGGCGAAGAAGGCGAAAATCGGTAGCACAATCCCGGAAGAGAGCGGATCGAGGGCGTACGAAAAACGGGCGCTTCTGTCTGAGTTCTCAAGGTGAATGGGGCGTGCTGGGACGGTGAGACCCATGGCAACGCCGGCGACAGTGGCGTGCACGCCAGATTCATGCATGAAGAACCAGGCGCAAATCGCTAGCAGGATGAGGGGAAGGACATGGACCTTGCGGGCCCTCACCACAGCCGCGAAGGCTGCGATGAAAAGAAGGGACACGGCGAGGGCGGCAAAGTTCAATTGTTCGGTGTAGAAAATGGCAATGATGACAATCGCCAGCAGGTCGTCAACGACTGCAAGGGTCAGGAGGAAGGTCCGCAATGCGCGGGGAAGACCCCTTCCAAACACGGCCAAGACCCCAACTGCGAAGGCGATATCGGTGGCCGTGGGGACGGCCCAGCCAACCAGAGACGACGCATCCCCCGAGAGGGCGACGATCGAGACGAAGATGACTGCGGGCAGTGTCATGCCGCCAACAGCAGCAATCATGGGGACAGCTGCTTCGCGGGGGGAGGAGAGGCTCCCGACCACCAACTCCCGCTTGAGTTCTACCCCGACCACAAAGAAGAAGATGGCAAGAACCCCGTCAGCCGCCCAGGTCGCCAGAGTGAGGTCAAGGTGAAGCGAGGCCGGGCCGACTACCGTTTGCGAGAGTGCGTGGTAGCTGTCGCGCCACGGCGTGTTCGCCCAGATTAGTGCGATGCCTGCAGCAATGATCAGCAGGATTCCACCCGAGGTCTCTTTACGGACCCAGTTGGTAACGCGCGAAAAGGGGGAATGGGTAACAGGTTGGTTTGTCATCGCTATTTAGTCTGGCACAGTTACCAGGGGTCGGTGGCCATTCCGGGGGTGTGACCGGCTAGATTTGGCGCTTTTGGCACGTTCGGCACGTGCCTCCGCTACCGGGGTGGGTCTAACGCCACAATCTGCAAAGTTCTCAAGAGGGGTGATACTTCGCTAGGCTGTGGGACGTTGGTGCAGCCACAAGCTAATCCAATGCCGGAGGATTCGCCTAGTGGCCTATGGCGCACGCTTGGAAAGCGTGTTGGGTGCAAGCCCTCGGGGGTTCGAATCCCCCATCCTCCGCAGCGACCCCGGTGTTTCGTTGAAATACCGGGGTTTTTCGTTGCAATGATGCGCGCTATCGCCGCTTTGTCACGCCTCCACAGCGTGAGGCACCGTGGTGAGAACGCCCTCGCTGTGGATGGTCCCCACAGTGGGGCTCCCAGGGGGGAGGAGTCTCACAACCACTCGTCCTCGAGCGGAAGCTTCGAGTACCTGAACCGCCTTCTTCTCAAATGATTGCGGTATCGCCGAAGGCGGCGACGTCGCAATACCTTCATCGAGGAGGACAACCTCAATTCCACGCTCGCGGGCACTTCGCGCGGCCGCAGCTATGGGCGTTCCCGTGAAGGACGCGGCCCGAATCCCGTCGCGGAGTTCGGCCTCAAGCAACCGAGCCGCAAGACTCTGCTGTGGCGTTAGTGGAAGCCCGCTCGCAACCGGCTCCAGAATCGGGAGGGCGACCACGCGCATCTGGGCAAGCACCTCGTCCATCTTCCGTCGAACTCCAGCAGATATCACCTGGTCCGCGTGCATATGTACCCACGCCTGGTCCATAAGTGTCAGGTCACGCACCGTCGCAGCTGATCTCCCAACGATCAGGTTCCAGAACAGGAGTGTGACCACCTGCCCGGCCACCAGGGCAAACGCAGTTTGCATAGGAAGACTGACCCTGAGTGCCCATAGTGAAGTCGTAGCGAAGAGCACGCCAAGAAGGGCCCATGCAAATGCCGGGCGTCCACGAACAAGCAGCCCGCAGGCAATCAGTGTTGTTAGCCCAAGGCTCCAGGTCAATCGGGCCGCGTCTGGAGTGCCGGGAACCGACAGGAGAGCCAGGTAGTTAGCACCCCCAGCAATTGCAACCATCAGCAGTGCAGCCCAAGTCGTAATCCTTCCCTGAGGCCACCGCCTGAACAACAGACCTGCGGAGGACACCGCATACAGAATCAGCGCGACCAGTGAGGGGGCCAGGGAGGTGAAGCCCGGAATGTTCAACGTGATGATTGCGGCGTACGCGATGAAGAGGACCGCCACCAAGACGGGCGCAAACGGTGTGTCCAGGGAGTGTCTAATTCCTGACAGCCACCGATTGCTTGACGCCTCTAACAGGGTCTGCTCAGTGACGGGCGTGAGTGGCCCAGACCATGTCAGCGTCACTCTTGTGCCTCTGCCGGGGGCCGAAATGATGCTGGCGCTCCCACCCACTTCTTCCATTCGGGCCCGGATCCCCTGGTCGACTCCAAAGCGGCCAGCCTCCGCCACCTGCGCTTGTGAAAATCCCTTGCCATTGTCCTGAACAGTCAAAATCACAGTTGGTCCCTGCGTGGAGATCTGCACAGAGATCTCGGGTTCGCCGCCGTCTTGTCGACCATGTCGGCGAGCATTACGGATCGCTTCGATCGCCGCGCCCACCAGCGCATCTCCAGCAGCACCGAAGTGAAAGGCTGGGGTGTCGCCATCGACTTGAACCTGTACTTGGGGGAACTTCTCGGACAGGGAGTAGACAATGTCGTCTATCGTCCTCGGACCGGATGATTCTGAGCTGTGGATTACCAACGTCGCGTCCCGCGCGGCTTTCTGCAACACGGGGGAGTTTTGGTGGTGTTGAGAAATGGCGGTGAGGACGGAGAGGACGTGGTCATGGATGAACTCGTTGCTACGACGAAGGGCCGTGTTCTCTGCTTCTTCATCGGCAAGTGCAAGTTGAGCCTCACGGAAGTCGGCACTGGTGTCGTCTAGTTCATCGGCTTGCGCATAGACCCAAGAGATCCCCAGTAGTAGCGGCAAGTTGAAGCACATTGTGTAGAGAACAGTCACGACTTCGGAGGAGTCATACACAAGCCCGTAACGCACGGGAAGCGTCAAAAGCAACAGGGTGACTACCGCCATGAAGACTAGGCGCCCCCACATTGGCAAAGCCACACTTGACAGGGCGGTAGCGCACATCCAGTAGGACGTGAGGAGTGCGACAAGTGCATAACCAGTGCTCGTGTCACTACTAGAAGCGGGGAAGACCAGTAGCCACAGGTAGCAGACAAGCGTGGCGACAACGGACGTGGTCCACAGTCGGTCCAGCACCGCTACGGTTGCTTGCCTTCGCGTGTCCGATATTCCAAGAAGTGCTGCAGCGCCACCGACAATCGGAGTGATGAAGAGCAGTGCTAAGACCACGGGATGATAGCGAACCAGCAACGGCACCGATCCAGGTTGAGATGCTGCAAACATGACGAGGTTCGCCAGCGATCCGCCAGCGATAATCACTCCCGACATCCGCCTAATCAGCGCTGAGTGAAGTCCTTGGTGCTCGCCGTTCTTCCCGTGGTTCACCTAGGTCACACCGCCTTGGAATCGGCTCTGTCCGCGGTTTCCCCTTCTTCTGTCATGGGACAAATTCTCACACAGATCCAGAGATCGAGTCGCAACCACGATACTTCAAAGACGCTGGGTTCAATGTTGTGAAGATTCCGATCCTCTCGGGATCCATCAAGTCGATGATGGCGAACGTTCCAACCGTCAGCGACCTCTACCAATCAATGATCGCAAGTTCTCCGACCGAACTAGCGCAGAGCATCGCAGCTATCGCAACCGCAACTCAAAGTGGTGCGGCACTGGTTCACTGCACGGCAGGAAAGGACCGCACGGGTGTGGTCATCGCACTAACGCAGGCCCTGCTGGGGGTATCCGACGACGACATTGTCGCCAACTATGTGCAGACGCAGGCCAACTTGCAGGGCGCGTGGCTCGCAAAGATGGAAGCCAATATGAAAGACATGATGGCGAAGGTTCCAGATTCCGGAAGCATTGACATGGCCGCTGTTGCGGCCCTCGCAACGGGAAGCCCGGCAGACGCCATCCAAGATGCGTTTGCCACAATCCGCAAGGAGCACGGCACAGTTGAAGCGTTCGTCCTCTCCAATGGTCTGACCCAGGAAGAGATTGATTCACTTAAGGACACGCTGCTCGTTAAGTAGCTCGCTGTGCGCGAGGGCGCTTCAAACTGCAGGCGCCCTCGTCCGACAACTGGCGAGACGAGGACGCATGTTTCCAACAAATCCCTAAACTTGCACCGGACAGCACCAGTGGAAGTAGTGGGGATACCAGAGCGTGGCAGCAGTAGAAGCGCAAGTTGCACCCAAGCGGGGCGAATGGACCGGACAGGTTGGCTTTATCCTCTCTGCCATCGGCTCGGCAGTTGGACTAGGGAACATCTGGCGCTTCCCTGGAGTCGCGTATGAGAGTGGCGGTGGAGCCTTTCTCATCCCATACCTGATTGCCCTTCTCACCGCCGGGATCCCCATCCTCTTCCTCGACTACGCGATCGGACACCGCTTCAAGGGCTCCCCGCCGCTGGCACTACGCCGAGTTGCGGGCTTCCTCGGGGAGAGCATCGGGTGGTTCCAAGTCATGATCTGCGTCTTCATCGCGATCTACTACACGGCGGTGCTTGCCTGGTCCTCGAGCTTCTTTGTCTACTCATTCGATCTGCGGTGGGGCGCGGATGCACCCGGCTTCTTCACCGGCGATTACCTGCAGGTCCCAACGGACGGCTCACTGTTCTCAATGGCATTCGTGCCCAGCGTCCTCGTCCCACTTGCGCTCATGTGGATCATCACGCTTGCGGTCTTGCGTGCTGGTGTCGCGAAAGGTGTGCAGCGCGTCAACATCGTGGCCATCCCTCTTCTGGTAGTTGGCTTCCTGATTCTGGTGGTCCGCGCCCTCTTCCTGCCCGGTGCAAGTGAAGGCCTCAACGCACTCTTCACACCCGACCTGAGCGCCCTCGGCGACCCATCGGTATGGGTTGCCGCCTACTCCCAAATCTTCTTCTCCCTGTCGGTTGGCTTCGGCATAATGATGACGTACTCGTCCTACCGCAAGCGCCGCACCAACCTGACCTCCCCTGGACTGATCATTGCCTTTGGCAACTCCTCTTTCGAGATCCTGGCCGGGATCGGAGTGTTCTCAACGCTGGGGTTCTTCGCTCACCAGCAGGGAGTTGCGGTCAGCGAACTCGAAGGACTCACAGGCGTAACGCTCGCGTTCATGACGTTCCCTGCAATCATCTCCGAGATGCCCGGGGGCCAGTTCTTCGGCCTGCTCTTCTTCGGGTCCTTGACGCTTGCGGGCCTGACATCCCTCATCTCTATCCTTGAAGTGATTTTTGCTGGGTTTATCGACAAGTTCGGTCTCACCAGAGCGCAGGCTGTGTACCGACTTGGGATCCCGTTGGCGCTAGTTTCAGTGGTTCTCTTTGGGACCGCTACCGGCCTCTTCGCCCTCGACACAATCGACAACTGGGCCAACAACCTGGGGATCGTTGGCGCTGCCATAGCCATGACAATCACGGTGATGTGGGTGCGACGTAGTGGCCCAGAACTGTTCACCCACCTCAGTGAACTGTCCACATTCAAAGTGAAATGGGGATGGTGGGTGCTGGTGTCGGTTCTCAGTCCCGTTGTCCTCACCTACATGCTGCTATCTGCTATCGAGGCGCTCATCGCTGAGCCCTACGGCGGGTATTCCACGGGGTATCTGCTGATATTCGGGTGGGGTGTAATCGCCGCGATGGTTGTCGGCGCGGGGATACTGACAACGACCAAGTGGCGTACGGACCCGATGAAGTTTGAGGCTTGGCCGTCGTACTCGCCGTCGTACACCGCCCTTTCCCAGGCGCATAAGGGCCACGGTGGGGCGGGCGTTTCTAGCGCGGCGAATACCAGCGAAGGAGCGCAAAAGTGACGACGACAGCAATCCTCTTCTTAGTGTTCGCGCTGCTCATCATCTGGGGCGGGCTTGTTGCCAGCATCATCTTCCTTGTGCGCTACCCCGAAGTTTCGCACTTCCCACCCGGTGGGGACGCGGAAGACGACCTGGGGGACGACTAACCTCGGGGCGACCAGGCGGCACGTCTGCCTACTCGGCCGAAGAGAAAACCTTCGGAAGAAGCATCGTTGCAATCGCGGGAATGATCCACACCAGAAGTGTGGCCAGAATCCATGTGCCGACACCTGAGATCCGCAGACCACCCGTGAACAGTGTGGCAACTAATAGAGCCAAGAAAGCTGAGATCAGCCCGACGAGGCTGATGGCGGACGCCGCGTATTTTTCGATGAGCTTGGCGACAAGTGGCGCCACGATCGACTGGGCCACGGAGAAAACCACCACGGCTACCAGGAAGCCCCAGAAGGTCATCCTGAACCCACGCAGTGACAGGGATGCCACCAGCAACCCGATCGCGGACGAGCCAAAGAATATTGCCAGTTTGATGCCCATGTTCTTCATGGTGGCGCCTTTCAGATTGTTCGGCGGATACTCTGTACGGCCCATCTTCGTCCCTCGGGGGACTCTTCAACAACTAGATGGTGAACAGCGACGACATAATGTGGGAGAGTCTGCCGGCTAGTCCGCTGTCCTCTTGAAGGTGCTCGCGGATTGTCAGCGCCCAGTCTGGCCGATCAGTGATGACTGCGTCCACGCCGTCAATCATCCTCACGTTCAGTCCATCCTTAGTGTTGACGGTCCAAACGACGAAGCCCATGCCCGCATCGGTCGTGTTCCGCTGCATCTGCGCACCAGCGGAAGATTCTTCGAGGACGAGGAAGTCAGCGTGAGTCTGCGGAATCCCCAGTCCTGCAAACGGCATGATGTAGCCGATGGTCGTGTTGGGGAGAAGGCTCTTCAGCTCATCTGCCGATGCCTTATCCAAGGTGTGGAAGAGGTGGCCCCCAAGTAGGTCGTCCTCGTCCAAGGTGTCCAACAGATCCTGCACGTGAGTTTCAGTCTCCGCGCCCGAAAGCTTGAGCTCAATCAGCAGCGGCTGATCCAGCTCGTTGGCGCGCGTGACGTACTCGACCAAGGAGGGGATCTGCCCACTGTTGCCCGCATTGTCGTGCACTGTCATCGCGGTCAGTTCGTCCAGGGTAAGGTCCTTCACCTTCACGGACTTCCCGGTGAGGCGTCCGAGGTCGGTGTCGTGCATGACAACAAACCTGCCATCTTTGGTTTGCATGGTGTCGAACTCGACAATCTCAGCACCCGCGGCATTTGCGGCCTCGAGCGCCTCAATCGTGTTCTCAACCCCGCCCTGCGTGAAGCCCCGGTGAGCAATGACGATTGTCTCGGGATGGTCAGAGATTGCGTACATTGTGGGAATGGCGAGGGCGCCAAGGACTGCCATGGCAGAAACGGTAATCGCGGTGTTGGCCACGCCGATCCGCCTGCTCTTCTTCGGAGTGGGGGGCTGGGAGATGGGCGTGACTTTGCTCGTGTGGACGGCACTGTAGGCGGTCAGAACTCCCGCGAGGAGCGCGACGGCAAAACCGGTCAAGAGAAGAGAGAGGACCTGCGCGGCCCCGAAAGAGAGTCCTGCGACCACGGGTGAGGCTGCGGGAGCCACGTTGTCCGCGAGGAACGTGGGAGAAAGAAGAAGGTAGAAACCAGCAACTGAAACCGCGGACAATCCGGCGATCAAGACGACGACGGCAACGACCAGCGTCCATGGGCGCAAACCACGAGTAATGCGCCAACTGGTTGAAAGCGCCCTCGTCTGACCATCTTTGGAAAGTACAAAGATCGGAAGCGTTGCTGCCAGGCGGATGTTGACGTAACCTAGAATCACGTAAAGAACGACGAGGGCGACTCGGGTGAAGGTCTGTTTGTCGAGCTCCTCGGTGATGAAGTTTGGGACGGCGACTCCGTTCAGAGCCGCCGAAGTGAATCCGAAGCCGGAGAGGGGAACTAGGACAAGGACGTAGCGGCCGAGGCAAATGTACGCGGGGTGGACAACCTGCCCACCCACCCTGAGTACCTCACGACCCAGTTGCTTCCATGTCAGCGCGGGGTCGTGCAGGAGCAGGAGGATCGCGGCAAACTCAACGACCAACGCGAGTAACACTATGAGCAGGGCAATCGCGAGCAGTAGTACGGTGATGGGGAACCCCGGCGCAATCGCAAAGTCATCCATATCAATGGCATACATGCCGTCCGCGCGCAGTGCTTCACGGAAAACCCAGTGGGCAAGGGGAAATGCCAACGCCGTGAGAACTAGGTTGCTGAGGATGATGAGGAGGAAAAGTCGACCCTTGACGGCCATGACGGCATTCCAGGAGGTCTTCAATAGGGACAGTGGACCCGAAGTGGAAGGGACGTCCTCGTTCGGGGTGACTCTTGGACCATCTGGCATTGCTCGGGGCTCCCTCAACTTGAACCTGGTAGTGATTCTCTCATCACTTCGGGATTCCGTCGGGTCGGCCCCGAGCGTGTAGGATTGTGGCGATCCCCCGTGCGACGGCATCACCCGAACCTCCCCAGGGCCGGAAGGCAGCAAGGATACGGTCGCTCTGTCGGGTGCGCGGGGGATCACTTATACCTAAATGCGGTTATCCACAGTTCGCTGTGATTGGCGTTTTCCGCAGTGACTTCGTCGTTAGGTGCCGCTGTTTCCCGGAGGTTCTAAGGTCTAATTGTGAGCACAGCACTGTACCGCCGTTATAGGCCAGACACATTCCAGGACGTCATCGGTCAAAGTCACGTGACCGATGCGTTGCAGACCGCCCTCGACAGTGGACGCGTCACGCACGCATACCTCTTTTCAGGTCCGCGTGGTTGTGGCAAGACCACGTCGGCGCGAATACTTGCGCGCAGTTTGAACTGTGCCCAAGGGCCGACTTCGAGTCCGTGTGGAGTCTGCGATTCATGTGTGGAGTTGGCATCAGGGGGCCCGGGTTCCCTGGACGTAGTGGAAATTGATGCGGCGTCCAACAATAAGGTCGAGGACGCAAGGACTCTTCGTGACCGGGTTGCGTTCGCCCCAACGCGTGATCGCTACCGCATTTTCATCCTTGACGAAGCCCACATGGTGACACCACAGGGGTTCAATGCCCTTCTGAAGGTGGTTGAGGAACCACCCGAACACGTCAAGTTCATTTTCGCGACAACTGAGCCGGACAAGGTCATCAACACAATCCGGTCACGCACGTACCACTACCCGTTCCGCCTGGTCGCACCATCCGTACTTGGTCCGTTCCTGCGCGATCTGGCAGCGAAGGAGGGCGTTCAGGTTGACGAGGGCGTGTATCCGCTCATCATTCGTAGCGGCGGCGGATCTGTGCGGGACTCACTGTCTGTGCTCGACCAGCTCATCGCGGGGTCTGACGGTGTCGTGACCGTTGAGAAGGCTGTTGAACTGCTCGGGTACACCGACGCATCCATACTGGAGAGGGCGGTCGACGCACTGGGTGATGGTGATGGTGCCGCCGCGTTCAGGATCGTTGAAGAGATCATCGCGACAGGCCAGGAGCCCCGACGTTTTGTTGAGGATCTGCTGCAGCGCTTACGTGACCTGATGGTATGCGCTTTGGCTGGGGAAAGGGCATCAGACATCCTGGTGGAAACACCTGCTGACCAGTTGGTTGTCATGCATACACAGGCCTCAAAGTGGGGTAGCCGCCTGCTGTCGCGGAGTGCGGACATAGTTGAATCTGCACTCCGGGAGATGTCGGGGGCTACGGCGCCCCGACTGCAATTGGAACTGCTCCTAGCCCGCCTGTTGGTGAAGGGGCAGGCTCCGGCGGTGCAGCCATCCATGCAGGACGCACCGGCACCCGTTCAGTTGGCGCCTGCCCGCCAGGTGCCGGCCCGATCTATACCCGCGCAATCCGCATCTGCCCAATCCACATCTGCCCAATCCGCACCTGCGCCGCAAGGACCCGCGCCAGTTCAGTCGACCCCTGCCCGCTCGGCTCCTGCGCCGCAGACGGGACCGCCACCTGCCCGGTCGGTGCCTGCGGATCGACCCGGTGCGTCACCTGCTCTGCCGCAGTCCGATGGTGACACGCAGTTCCCAGATGCTGCTTTTGTCAGGCTGCACTGGGTAGAGATCATCGAGAAGATGGGCCAGATGGGGTCCGTTTTTCCCTCATTGCTTCGGAACTTCCGCGGGGTGGAAGCCGATGGTTTCACCTCACATATCTTCTTGCTTGATCCGACAACCGTCAACCAGTTTGACCGCATGGGGGGCTCTGAGAAGCTGGCGTTGATCTTGAGCAACATGTTGGACGCGACCGTGTCGGTGCAGGCACACTGGATTGAAGATCTCGACAACGTCATTGCGGGATTTGGGCGCGGTGACGAAAGTGCAGAGGCTGAACGGGAACCTCGCGCGGACGTGGAGGATTCCCAGACGGACACAGATTCCGCCCAGACCCTGGAGCCGACCCCGGAACCGGAGCCGACCCCGGAACCGGAGCCGACCCCGGATGCCGGCCCGGTGCCGGAACCCAACTCAACCCCGTCCTACAAGGGACGCCCGGCGGTGGATATGGTCCTCGGTATTCTTGGGGGCTCGGTGATAGACGAGAAGATTGTGGCGACCCCCTCCGATGCCCAGTCACCAGGGGATTTCGATGGCCCAGAGCCAGTGGAACCCCCGGAAGAGGAACTGTCGGCGTTTGACCTGGACGGTGAGGAATGAGTGGCTTCGAAGGAGCGATCCAGGATCTGATAGATCAGTTGGGTGCTCTGCCCGGGATCGGGCCGAAGAGTGCACAGAGATTGGCTTTTCACCTGCTTGGAGCTGAAGGTTCCGAAGTTCAGGAGTTGGTCTCAGCAATCGAAGCTGTGAAGCAGAACGTCCATTTCTGCTCGATCTGCGGCAATGTCACAGAGGCTGAGGTTTGCTCGATCTGCTCTGACACCCGTAGAGACAGTACCGTCCTCTGTGTTGTGGAAGAAGCGAAAGACATCAACGCAATTGAAAAGACGCGGGCCTTCCGCGGCATGTATCACGTGTTGGGGGGCGTTATAGATCCACTTGCGGGGGTGGGAGCTGATTCCTTGCGAATCCGGGAGCTCTTTGCTCGCCTGGGTGACGGGACTGTGCAAGAGGTAATTCTTGCGACGAACCCAACGGTCGAGGGCGAGGCCACGTCCTCGTACATTGCGCGCAGCGTCATACCGATGGGTGTGTCTGTTACGCGCCTGGCATCGGGGCTTCCGGTCGGCGGCGACCTTGAGTATGCCGATGAGGTGACCTTGGGTCGAGCTCTGGAGGGGCGACTGCGCATCTAACTTTGGAGGGGAGACTACGCATCTAACTTTGGAGGGGCGACTGCGCATCTAGCCCAACCTAAGGCTGGCCCTCCCCAAATGTATACGTGGGGGCCAAAAGTGACCGTGGGGTACGTACCCCAGACGCACATTCCGTCCCCACGTATACATTTCGCGTGGGGACGGGCGTAGGGGCGTATGCGGCGGGCCCGCCGCAGGGGCGCGTGGGGACGGGCGTAGGGGCTGTCAAGCGCCTGCTAGTTTGCGGCGTCGATCTGCTTGCGTACCTCATCCATGTCGAGGTCGCGGATCTGTCCGATCAAATCATCAAGTGCATGTCCTGGCAGTGCGCCAGCCTGACGGAAAACAGCGATTCCATCACGGAATGCCATAAGCGTTGGGATGGAAGTGATCTGAGCCATGGCAGCCAGTTCCTGCTGAGCCTCCGTGTCCACCTTGCCGAAGACAATGTCGGCATTCTTTTCAGAAGCCTTGTCATAGACAGGTGCGAACTGGCGGCAAGGGCCACACCACGCGGCCCAGAAGTCGACCAGGACGATCGGGTTTTCAGTTACCGTTGCCTCGAAGTCTTCGGCCGTGAGGTCTTTGGTGCTCATTGTTCTCCTCCGTAAATCAGATTGCTATGCCCAGCGTACTGACTTTTGCAACTCCAGGGCAGGGCAGAAGGCCAATCAGTCGGTTGTTTCCGCTCCCCGCGTAGAAATACCGGGTGGGGTATTAGCTTCGTCACGGCCGAGGGGGTGACGAGTCTGAGCACCAGTTACCCGCCCGAAAATTTTCTTGCTAGACTGTAGGACGTCCAAGCGACATGCGGATGTAGTTCAATGGTAGAACTTCTGCTTCCCAAGCAGATAGCGCGAGTTCGATTCTCGTCATCCGCTCCATTTGATTTAGCGTTACCTCATGACTGACAACAATGCTGATCGTTCACGCAGTTTTGCCTCCGACAACTATTCGGGCGTCCACCCGGAGATCCTGGCCGCCCTCGCCGAAGCCAATGTCGGACACGCGACCTCGTATGGGGAAGACCCTTGGACGCAGCGCCTAGGCGCCCTCGCAACCCAACTCTTCGGTGACGAAACCCAGATCTACCCGGTTTTCAACGGTACAGGCGCCAACGTTATTGCGTTGCAGTCAGTCCTCCCGCGGTGGGGCGCGGTGATCGCCCCTCACACTGCCCACATCAATCGGGACGAGGGCGGAGCCCCTGAAAAAGTCGGCGCAATCAAAATCCTGGGCGTCGACACTCCCGACGGAAAACTAACCCCGGATCTGGCTGCTACTGAAGCGTGGGGGTGGGGGGATCCGCATCGCTCCCAACCTCTTGCGCTGTCAATCTCGCAGGTCACGGAGCTCGGCACCTGCTACACGCCGCAAGAGGTACGCGCCCTCGCCGACTTTGCCCACGACAACGGCATGGCTCTTCACGTCGATGGCTCACGACTTTCCAACGCTGCCGCACACCTGAACTCGACATTCCGTGAGATCACCACGGACGTTGGCGTTGACGTTCTGAGCCTGGGTGGAACAAAGAATGGGGCGATGGGCGCCGAGGCCGTCGTGGTCTTGAACCCGCAACTCGCCACCGGGATTGACTACCTGCGCAAGACCAACATGGCGTTGGGGTCCAAAATGCGCTTCATATCGGCCCAGCTTCTCGCTTTGTACGAGGGCGATCTGTGGCGGCAATCGGCACTCCACGCTAATGAAATGGCCACCCGCCTCGGGGATGAACTACAGGCAGTGGTGCCAATTCCCTACGCGGTTGAGTCCAACGTGGTCTTCGCCAAGTTGAACGCGGAGCAGAAGAAGCGCGCCCGCAGCCGCTTCCATTTCTATGACTGGCCGGGCGACCCCGACCTTGTTCGCCTCATGGCCTCTTTTGACACTACTGAAAGGGACATAGTCGACCTCGTCCGGGCAATTCGCGGATGCTGAGCCCGGACGTGGGATGATGCTCCTATGCTTCTGAGTGATCGTGATATTCACACTGCCATCGAGGGCGGTCGCATCCAGTTGGACCCGCTTGACCTTGGGCTGGTGCAGCCAGCCAGCATTGACGTCCGGCTGGACCGCGTCTTCAGGCTTTTCGACAACCATCGGTACGCGGTGATTGACCCTTCCGTGGCGCAACCAGAGCTGACCCGAAGGGTTGAGGTCAACGAGGACGAGCCGTTTGTTCTCCATCCCGGCGAGTTCGTCCTTGGCGCCACATTGGAGAAGGTAGCGCTTGGTGACGACGTCGCGGCCCGTTTGGAGGGCAAGTCTTCCTTGGGGCGCCTCGGGTTGTTGACACACTCAACCGCGGGCTTCATCGATCCGGGTTTCGCCGGACACGTTACCCTCGAGTTGTCCAACACTGCGACCATGCCGATCCTGCTCTACCCTGGCATGCGCATCGGACAGTTGTGCTTCTTCAACCTGTCGAGCCCAGCCCAGGCGCCGTATGGGTCCGCAACGCTCGGCTCCCACTATCAGGGACAGCGTGGCCCCACGGCCTCCCGCTCTCACCTGCGGTTTGACCGGGTTCATGTTCCGCCCTCGGCCCCTGTGCCAGCCGACTCATCTGACGCAGGTGGAGTCCAATGATGGGATGCGGCAGATGAGTGGCGCGCCGACCCCGCCGCGCAGGTCCATTTACGACCGCATCGCGCACCTCAAGGAAAGTCCCAACCCCCTGGTTGAGACCGATTTGAACGTGCTGGATGGGGTTGGGTCGACCGCAACCTTCAGTTTCGCGGAGACGGGGGAATTGGTTGTGGATGAGGCCGCCCCCCTGCCCCTAAGTGTTGAACGTTCGCAGCCCCGTGGCAACCTTGAGGCATCAATGGCGCAGGCTTACCACCTCTTGCTGGTGCCTGACGAAGTCACGCCTGATGACGTGGAAGCGCTGGCGGTTTCCGTGTGGAATGAGGCCGGGTGGCTGGCACCCGGGATCCTCCAGTTGCAAGAGAGTGTGACTCTTGAGGGGCCCTGGTCACTAGATGAGGATACCGCCGCCGCCCTCGGGTCGCCCTCGGACAACGAACAGGTGTGGCTGTTGCGCTGTCCCGCCAGGCGAGGCGCACCGCCAAGTAGCGCAGTGATGGCGTTTGATGAGTGGGCGAGGGCGTTCCCGACGGGGATGCCGGTTGGGGTTGAGCAGAAGGTCCTTGATGTCATGCGCCGCATCGCACACCGCCTGCGCGGTAGCGTGCGGGTTGCGGGTAGTGGGGTCGTCATTCGGGCTGACGCGGATGCGTCAGTGAGTTTGCGTGTCCTCACCGATCAGTGGGTTGGGCCCGAGCAGCTGCTCGACTGGCTGTCCACCTACATTCCAGATGTCGCGTTACCCAACGAGGACGGTCCCGCATCTGTTGCGCCGGGCATACCCTACGCGTTATTGGCTCCGGTGACGTCGGCTTCACAGATCCTCATCGGGGTGCGACCCGAGACATTTGTCCCCCGGGTTTTGCGTTGGGAACGTTGGGCGAAACCACCTCTCTTTGTTTACGAGGTCGTCTGGGCCGTCCCCGAAGAGCTTTCTTCATCTTCCCACCAGGCCCCGCGCTCCCGACGCGTGCGCCTTGAACGCAACAGGGCGGAACAGATCGCTGAAACTGCCGCCGCCGTGATAGCGACGTCCCTGCCTAACTGCGCAGTTATTGACGAGGACGGGTTCCTTCTTTCCCTCGATGAACCCCCTCAAGTAGAAGAACCGCCACGTCCTTAACTTCTAGATCTGCCTCGGAAGGGATCGCCGAGTCCAACATTTGTGTGCAGAAGGGGCATGCTGTGGCAACGGTGGTCGCGCCCGTGGAGAGGGCTTGATCAACCCTTGCGGAAGCAATCCGAGTTCCACGGGTCTCTTCCATCCATGCCCTAGCACCGCCGGCACCGCAACACATCGCGAGTTCCCGGCTTTGGGGCATTTCAACTAGGTCGAGGTTGACGTCAGAGCCAAGGAGCTCCCGGGGTGGCTCATAGATCCTGTTGTGACGCCCAAGGAAGCACGGGTCGTGGTAGGTCACGGTTTGCGCCTGCTCCGGGTCTGGCGCAACCGGAGTCAGCGCCCCCTCCCGGACCAGACGATTTAGCAGTTGCGTGTGGTGGATGACGTCGTAGTGGCCACCAAGCTGGGGGAACTCGTTGGCAATCGAGTTGAAGCAGTGCGCGCATGTCACCACGATCCGCTTGGCTTTGACTTCGTCCAGGGTTTCAATGGATGCTTCCGCAAGCATTTGGAAGAGGATCTCATTGCCGGCGCGGCGAGCAGGGTCACCTGTGCAACCCTCCGCAGATCCGAGGACCCCGAACGAAACACCCGCGGTGTGAAGCAGCTCCGCAACCGCGGCGGTGGTGCGTTTCGCCTTCTCATCGTATGCTCCGGCGCACCCCACCCAGAAGAGGTAGTCGAGATCGGTGGCGTCCTCTACGTCCTCGCCGATCACAGGGAAATCAAAGTCGAGTTTGGCCGCCCAGTCCAGGCGCTTGCGGGGAGACTGGTTGTAGGGGTTGGACTTGGTTTCCATGGCCCTGAAGGGTCGCGTCAGTTCGCGGGGGAACGCGGATTCCATCAGTACTTGGAAGCGGCGCATGTTGCCGATGTGGTCGATGTGTTCAATGTCGACGGGACACTGGTCGACGCACGCCCCGCACATGGTGCAATCCCAGAGTACGTCCGGGTTGAGCACGCCCCCTGCGAGGGCGGCATTGTCTGGGGCGACGCCTTCGGGACCAGCAGTGTTGGCGGCCTTCAATGCGCCGAGGACGTCTGACGTGTCTGGGCCGGCCTGGTTTGTCGGGGTGAAGCCGGATGCGGCGACGGCATTGTCACGAAGCGCCATGATCATGAGCTTCGGTGACAGTGGTTTCTCAGTGTTCCATGCGGGGCACAGGTCCTGACACCGGCCACACTCCGTGCAGGACATGAAGTCCAGCCGGTCTTTCCACGTCAGGTCTTCAGTGGATCCGAGGCCGATCACAGCGGGCCTCTGATCGGGATCGGTAGGGGAGACGGATTCTTCGACCTCTTCAAAGCCCTCAGCCAGATGGGGAGTAGGGTTGCCGGCGACCAGCGGCAGGGAGAGCGCACCCAAAGACTTGCCTCCGTCGGCGTTGCGCCCGGCCGCGATGTTCACGGGCGCCAGGAAGCGGTGCCACGAAATACTCATGGCAATGTCCGAACCAACGATGAGCATCCACACCATCGACGCCACAATCTTCACGGTGACAACGATGACGACCGCGTTGGCGAGGGCTTCGCCGCTCCACCCGGAGACGAGGGATCCGAACCATGAGGTCAGGGGGTAGTGCAACGGTGTGGCAAACGGATCGCCAACGTGTTGTCCGAGGGCGTACTGGAAACCGTGGCTGAAAAGGACAGCCAGGCAGACGGTCGCGACGACACCTTCCACAAACCATGCCTGCCAGCGGGTGGACCCGAAGAAGCGGGAAGAGCGGGGTTGGCCGCTTCGCTTAGCTCGAACCATCGTGGCGATCCTGATGGTAAAAAGAGCGATGATCGACGCGGCTCCGAGGGCGGCCAGTACCTCAACAACCCAGTTCCACACGACAGAGTGGCCCAGGATTGGGAGGGTGTAGAGAGGGTTGAAGAGCTGCCCGTACGATGCCACAAGCGTCAGGACGAGGACGACAAACGACACCATGACCAGCCAGTGTGCGACGCGAACCACCGGCCGGTTCTTAAAGGTGTCGTGGGATAGTGAGACCCGCAGCGACGTCCACAGCCTCTTCCACGGGGAGTTCCACCGGCCACTCTCAGCCGCGCCGTCTCGGATCACCGTGACAATACGCGCCACACCGCGAATGAACACGGTCCAGCCAATGACGCTGGTAAAAAGTGCCAGACCTATACAGAGATAGGTCACTGCAGCCGACGCCATGGTGGGGCTCCTAACAATTCCGCGGATGGCTCATTATCCCCTTTCAGGGTGAGAGCGATGAAACAGGCAAGCTAGAATCATTCTGCTAGTGGTCAACCCATGTTGAATCTTCCGTTCTGCACGCTTGGTTCCTAATATGCCCACCCCCAAGACGAGAGGCTTGCACAGAGAATGTTCGCGCTGCTCATAGTGCAACTTGTTGCAGCGCTTTGCGCTCCACTAGCGGTGCGACTGTGGGGGCGAAACTCTTTTCTGGTTCTGGCACTTGCACCGGCATCTGCTGCAATTTGGGCCCTCTTGCAGACGCCGAGTGTGTTCCGTGAGGATCGATTCGAGGTCGTTTCTTGGGTTCCCACTTTGAGCCTGGACATCGTCTTCCGCTTGGACACACTGTCGTGGCTGATGATGATACTGGTTGGTGGCGTAGGGGCTGCCGTTCTGGTGTATTCGTCGCGCTATTTTTCAAGCAGCGCTGCTGGCCTGACAAGGTTCGCAACCTTTTTCATGGCTTTTGCTGCAGCCATGTATGGCGTGGTGGTCGCCGATCAGACAATGATCATGTATCTCTTCTGGGAGATGACGGCGATCCTCTCGTACCTGCTGATTGGGCACCACTCAACACGCGCGCCGGCCCGCGCTGCGGCCAGGCAGGCATTCTTGGTGACAGGCTTTGGTGGGCTGGTAATGTTCGCCGGCCTAGTCATCTTGGGGGTCACCCCGGGAGGATCTTTCCGTACGTCAGAGCTAATCCACTCCTTACAAACCGGGGGTTTGGACCCCAACCAACCCCTGGTTATTGTTGCGGCACTACTGGTCTTGGTCGGGGGTCTTTCTAAGTCTGCGCAGGTTCCGTTTAGCTTCTGGTTGCCTGGCGCGATGGCTGCGCCAACCCCGGTCTCCGCTTACCTCCACGCGGCTGCAATGGTTAAGGCGGGCGTCTACCTTATTGCTCGATTCACACCGGGTTTCACCTTTATTCCCGGGTGGTCGGCGGTGGCCGTAGTTATCGGGCTCTACACGATGCTGCACGGCTCCTACCTTGCCCTGCGCCAGCGTGACCTCAAACTGATTCTTGCTTACGGAACCGTCTCCCAGCTGGGACTGATGATTGCCGCTGTGGGCATGGGGACCGCAGCCGCACTGGCAGCCGGCCTCGTTATCATGCTGTCCCACGCGCTCTTCAAATCTTCGCTGTTCCTGACCGTCGGTGCTGTAGAAAGTGCCACGGGAACCCGCGATCTCTGGGAGCTCACAGGATTGGCGCGTCGCATGCCGGTGCTGGCAACCTTTGCGGGCCTGGCTGCCCTGTCGATGGCTGGGATTCCAATCACCCTAGGCTACGTTGGCAAAGAGTCTCTCATCTCAGCGCTGCTTGAAGGTGGTTACTCACCGGGACTTCCCGGAGGGTCCACGGCGAACATGATGATGCTCGTGGTGCTCGCCCTGGGGTCGATGATGACAATTGGTTACGCCTGGCGTTTCTGGTGGGGGGGCTTTCGGGACCAAGAAGATCAAGGTTGAGGTCAAGGTTCGTCCCCTTTCAAAGCTTGTCATCGGTCCGATTGTTATTCTTGCCAGCGGTGCATTCCTTGGTTTGGCCGCGCATCCGCTTGAGCAGCTACTCACCTCACCAACAGGCCCCACCAAAGGCATGTCGGGCTATCCGCATATTGCTCTCTGGTCGGGTTGGGCTCCCGCCCTCATTACCCTGGTCATTCTGATCGGCGGTGTCCTGCTGGCAGTGTTCCGCCCCCAGGTCTCCAAGTTCCAAAGGTCAATCCGCACACCAATATCTGCAGCCCGAGTCTTTGCCCTGTCCCTGAGGGATCTTGAGCTTTTTGCAAACCGCGTCACCTCCTTTATTCAAAGGGGTTCCCTGCCTGGTGAACTAGCGACGATCATGCTTTCAGCGGCTGCCCTTACCACCTACGCGATCCTGCGGGCCAACCCGCCGCGCAACCTTCCTCCGCTGTGGGATTCAGCGCTTCAAGCAGCAATTGTGGGCGTGGGGATCATCGCTGTGTTCGCCACCGTCAGGGCGCGAAGGCGCATCCGCGCGGCCCTGGCGTTGGGCGCTGTTGGAATGTCGGTCTCCCTACTCTTTGCGATCCACGGCGCCCCAGACTTGGCCCTGACGCAGCTCGCAGTCGAGGCCGTCAGCATCGTGGTGTTCATCCTCGTCTTCCGCAAACTACCAACCTACTTCTCCACACGACCCCTGGTCTCCAGCAAGATTTCTAAAGTTTTCGTCGGTACCCTTGCGGGCACCATCACCGCTGTCGGTGGCTACTACTCTTTCTCTGCTCGCATCCACACCCCTGTCTCGGAACTGATGCCTAGGGAAGCGTTGGAGTTCGGCCACGGACGCAACATAGTCAACGTCATCCTGGTTGACATCCGAGCCTGGGACACAATGGGCGAACTGTCGGTCCTTCTGGTCACCGCAACAGGTGTCGCATCACTGATCTACGTGATGTCGAGGACGGGCCGGATCGACCGAATCAGCAAGCGTTCCGCTAAGCCCGGCCGCTTCCTGCCGGGCGCTTCAGCATTGCGCCCGCATGACCGCTCCATGGTTTTGGAAGTTGCTACGCGCTTGCTGTTTCCCACCATGATTGTCCTTTCGATCTGGCTCTTGCTGATTGGGCACAACGAACCGGGTGGCGGGTTCGTCGGGGGCGTCGTCGCAGGTCTGGCATTCGTGCTGCGCTACTTGGCTGGTGGGCGCTATGAGTTGGGTGAGGCAATGCCGATCCCTGCGGGCTACCTTCTTGGAACGGGCCTGTTCGTTGCAGCGGCAGGCGGCGCGGCACCACTCCTCTTCGGCAACGTGCCCTTCCAGTCCACACCGGTCGACATTCCCTTGGGCGCACTGGGGGAACTGCACTTCACAACCGCGATGATCCTGGATGTTGGGGTTTACATCCTCGTCATGGGTCTGATTGTCGACTTGGTTTCAGCACTGGGAGCGGAAGTCGACCGCCAGGGCGATCGCCCGCCAAGAGCTTACGGATCGTCCACTGCGACGCGCACCAAGGGGGGTGTGTAAGTTGCCTTCGCTAGTTGTCTTCATTTTCGTGGGCGTGCTGGTCGGCGCAGGGGTTTACCTCACCCTTGAACGCACCCTATCCCGCATCTTTATTGGTCTGGCACTGATCACCAACGGCGTTAACGTCCTCATCCTTGCAATGGGAGGCTCAGGAGGGATGCCGCCATTACTGGGCGGGACGGCTGACACCATAGTGGACCCGCTCCCGCAGGCCCTGATCCTCACGTCCATCGTCCTCTCCCTGGGAACCACTGCATTCGGCCTCGCGCTTGCCTACCGCTCCTGGCTTCTGACGGGTAATGACGAGGTTGTGGACGATATTGAGGACCGCCGCGTTGCGCGTCAAGCCCGCCGTCAGGGTGATGAAAGCCTGGAGGAGCTCTACACGCAGGGTACCGAAGACGCTGAGATCTTCTATGACCAAGAGGACAACAGGTGAACCCGGCATCCCTGGCGTGGTTAGTGCCGCTTCCCGTCCTTATCCCCATGGTTTCGGCGGGGGCCGCCCTGGTAGCAAGTCGTCATCCCCGCATTCAGCAGGTCATCGCACTCGCTGGAATGCTGGCCGCGACAATCGTCGGAGTGTTCCTGATTTTCGGGGCCGCACAGGGCCCAGTCGTCCTCGATGTTGGATCGTGGGCGGCACCGATCGGTATCACACTGGTGGCGGACCGTTTGTCGACACTGATGTTGGTGGTGTCGCAGATTGTTGCGCTTGCAGTACTCATCTACTCGATAGGTGAGAATGTTTCTGATCCTGTGCCAACATCCCCGGTTGCGGTGTTCTATCCGACGTTCCTCATCCTCTCCGCGGGGGTGTCCAACTCGTTCCTGACCGGCGACCTCTTCAACCTGTACGTTGGGTTTGAGATCCTCCTTGCGGCCTCATTCGTCCTCATCACTCTTGGGGGGACCCGAGGGCGCGTCCGGTCCGGAACTGTTTACGTCGTCGTTTCCCTTATGTCTTCCGTGCTTTTCCTAATCGGCATTGCATGGATTTACGGCGCAACGGGCACGGTTAACATGGCGCAGCTGTCGGTCAGGTTAGCGGAGCTACCGCCCTCGACGACGCTGATCATGCAGGGGATCCTCCTGGTTGCGTTCGGTGTCAAGGCGGCCATTTTCCCGCTGGCATCATGGCTTCCCGACTCCTATCCAACAGCGCCCGCACCAGTCACCGCCGTCTTCGCCGGCCTCTTGACCAAGGTTGGCGTCTACGCGATCATTCGTCTGCAGTTCGTGATTTTCCCGGGCGACCGTTTGAGTCTGCTCCTCGGGGTCGTTGGAATTCTCTCAATGTTGATCGGCATTTTGGGGGCGGTCGCCCAAGATGACGCCAAACGACTCCTGTCGTTTACTCTGATCTCTCACATTGGTTTCATGATGTGGGGTATCTCGCTGGGGACTGTCGCCGGCCTCGGTGGCGCCATCTACTACGCGGCGCACCACATTATTGTGCAGACAGCACTGTTCCTCATCGTTGGTCTGATCGAACGTGCGCGTGGGACGACATCACTGACCCGCTTGCACGACCTTGCTCGGGATCATCCTGGGCTTTCGATCCTCTTTCTGATCACGGCACTAAACCTGGTGGGGATGCCGCCCATGACGGGCTTCATTGGGAAGCTCGGTTTGGCCCAAGCATCCGTGCAGGTCGGTACTCCTATGGCGTACTCCCTGATGGCCGCCGGGATACTGACGTCCTTCCTAACGCTCTATGTGGCGGTCAAATTCTGGAGCAGGGCATTCTGGCAGCCCAAGAGAGTTGAGTTTGATGACTTCGTTGTCCCCACAGAGGGGCAGAGACTTTCTGGTCGCCAGGAGCGTCGACTGCGTCGCTTCGAACAGGCTGTGCGTGACGGGCGGGCAACGGAGAAGTACGCGCTGGCAGCTAAGACTGAAGTGGAACGTGGTGGGGGAGCGTCGAATGCCATAATGTACTCGGTTGCTACAGCACTGGTTGTGCTCCAGCTCGGAATGGCAGCGTTCTCTGGTCCCATCTACTCCTTTGCAGCAGGTGCTGCAGAGAACATGATGGATCGGGATAGTTACGTGACCGCCGTCTTGGGCGAGGACGGTCGCGGCGGTGGCACGTCGAAGCTTCCTCCCTTCCACCCGCCGTGGGAGGACCTGAATCCAGCTCCACCACTCCTTCCTACAGAGCCGACTTTGCCAGAGATCGGGGGTTCTGATGCCAGCTAAGGTGCGACGTCATGTCTCATTCTCGATGACTGCCTGGCTTCTCCTCGTGTGGCTAGCGGTGTTTGGGTCGCTTGACTGGCTAGTCATCGTAGGTGGACTGCTGGTTGCGGTTGGGGTGCAGATAGTATTTCCCTTACCGATCATGCCTAACCTCTGGCACGTACGCCCCGTGTCTTTCATTGTTCTGGCACTACGTTTCCTCTACGACCTGCTTGTTGCAGGTGTACAGGTTTCGTGGCTGGTCGTGTCTGGCCATCCCCATGAGGATGGGATCGTCAAGTGCCCTGTCAGAAGCGACAACCCGGTGTACATGACTATGGTTGCGGCCATGACTTCCATGGTGCCCGGAACCATTGTGGTTGAGGCCTCGCGGACTGAAAAGGCGCTGTATTTGCACGTCCTCGATATGAAGACCCACGGCGGGATAGAGGGCGTACGTAAAGAGGTGTCCGCTCAAGAGAAGCGGGTGCTGCTCGCATTTGCGCCCTCGAAGGTGCTGAGAGAAACAGGGCTGGCCAGGAGCCGACAGGGTAAGGAGAGCGCGGTATGACGCCAGTGGCAATGATACTTGCAGTCGCAATAGTCGCCCTCGTCGCGGCTATGGTGCTGGCGACCTACCGGCTTGTGAAGGGGCCGACAGCTTTGGACCGCGCCGTTTCGATCGATGTCTTCTCGGCGTCCATTGTCGGCGTGGTGGCGATCCTGATTATCTTCCAAAACCGCTACGACCTCGCGGCCCTGATGATCGTTTTTGCCCTCACGGCGTTCTTCTCTACTGTGACCGTTTCACGATTCACAGGCGTTGGGGTGAGCCGCCGCCCTGGGCACCGAGTTGTTCCACCGCAGGCAAGGGGAGACGCGGATGAGCCTGAGTTAGTTGGTGACCCCGATGCGGCTCAGATAGTGGGCGAGGCCGATGCGGCTCAGATGACGGGTGACGTCGGCGGGGCAGATCCCTCGCAGCCGGAGGGAACAGCATGAGCATAGACTTCGGCGCGATCCTTGATGTGGTCGGCGCACTAATGGTTCTTGCGGGAGCGTTCTTCACTTTTGTTGCTGCGCTTGGCCTTGTCAGGCTGCCCGACCTATTTTCCCGTACCCATGCAGCAGCGAAGCCACAACTCTTGGGGTTGATGCTAATCCTGGGCGGTTTGACCTTGACGTTGCGGTCGTGGGCCTGGGTGGCCATCAGTCTTGCGGTGCTCGCAATCCAAATGATTGCGGCTCCGGTTGCATCACACCTGTTGGGGCGGGCAGCCTACCGTGGAGGGCTGGCAAAGACGGCGTTCCTAGTCGTGGACCAGCTTGAGCCTGAGGAAAAGGACTAGGCCTAAGATGGGCGTCCACCACCCGAGTCTTCTTTAAAATGTATACGGCGGGGCCAAATGTATGCCTGGGGTGCGTACCCCAGAGTCACTTCTGGTCCCCACGCATACATTTCACGGATGTGGGATGGATGAGTCAGGTAGCCGGGCGGCTAATCCTTATCCTCGTACTCTTCCCAAGCGCCCGCATAGGACGATGAGGGCGTATCCCATGGATCTTCAGCCCACTCATCATCATCTTCAGGGTCGGACTCTTCATCCGCCCCCGACGTCTGGTCACCGGACATGGTTAACTCACGCTGCAGTGCATCAAGATCAGTCTCAGGACTGTAATACTTGAGGCTGCGCGCCACTTTCATGTGCTTTGCCTTTTGACGGCCGCGCCCCATGGCGTCGACCCCCTCTACCTCTTGCGGGTCCGTAATCCGGTCCCCTGGATCCAAATAATTCTGTCGCGGGCACATTCTACCGCGTTGTGCGGACGGTTTGCTACACGACCACGTGGTGGGCGTGCTCGCACCGGGTCCGGCCGTTAGTGCCTGCGTCGCCGCTTCATTGAGCGGCGAAGGATGCAGATCCCCACCACTGCAGCACCGATGGCCGCAGCCTTGGCTACCTTCATGCGGGCATCCTCATCACCGTCACGTGCCTCATCCAGGGTCGTCAGGGCATTGTAGGCTGCCACTTCGGCCTGATACTTGGCCTGAGCAAGCAGGTAGTCAAGTTGGGTCTGAGGCTGAACTTCATACAGTAGTTGCTGCAGGGTTTCAGACAGCTTCTCATTGCTTGAGGTGGCCTTATTCTGCAGATCCTCGATGGTCTGCGCAAACGTCTTGCTCACTTGTCCAGTCCTTCCTTGGCTTGTGTGAGGTCAGACTTAAGCGTCTGAATGTCATCTTCGACCATCTCTTTGGGGTTCGGTGCATCATTCTTTGCTCCCAAAGCCATAATCGCCCCAATGGCCGCGAAGATGATGACCAAGAGAAGTAAAATGCCCCAGACGATCAGGGCAGCAGCCCAAGCGGGTACTACCAACGCCAAAGCGACCTCGGCGGTGTGGAATGTCCACCACAGGAGAAGCAGGGCAAAAAGGACGGCAGCGACGATCATGACGATCGAAGCTGCGGCCTGGCTAGCTGTCCTCTTGGCCTTGAGCTTCAACACCTCCAGCTGGGACTCAAAGTAGCTCTTGACCTCTTGGACTGCATTCTCAATGAGCACCGGAATCGACGCGTGTGGAGCCGGAGGTGTGGGCCGAGTCCGTCGGGCACGCTTTGGAGGTGTTGGATCAATCCATTCCACCTCTTCCACAACTACTTCGATGCCCTCTTCACTAGGGGAAGTCATGACGCTCTCCTCTTTGTCCTTCATCTGTGGGTTTAAACGACCCTCGGGGCCAGCCGTAGCGACCCCTTCTCCATACAAGCATTAGTCTGTCATGAATTGTCGGCCAGATCATGATTGTGTGCACTGTTTTTCGTCCCGTGTAACGAAGTCCCCTCGGAACCGCGGTGCAGAAACTCGCCCGTCTCTATGACAGGCCCCGGGAGGAGGTCCAGTATTTGCTGAGCCTGATCGACAAGTCGTACCTGGCTGGCCGACAGTTCCCGGGCAGGAGCAATGTCGTCAAGGGATTCCGGGAGGAGAGCGACAGCAGGTTTTAGGGATCCGTCGCCCTCGGACTCGGCTACCGCGTCAACCAGTTCGACTTCCTGACCCAGCGCGCCGGCAAGAAAGACCAGGTCGTCTAGGCACTGCGAAGCCTGCGTACGTGGATAGACGCGCACGGTCGAGGGCCGTCCAGCCAAAGCCCGCACTCCGGCAACGCGGAACTGAAGCTCCTCTGACAGGTCAGCGGGATAGGAAAGCAACACGTCTCGGAGCTCCAACGTGTCGACAAGGATATCCAGGTATGCCTGGTCCAGGCGTTCCCCGTCTACGACCCAGGGCAACCTAATGTTGTCGAGGACGTTCAGGTGAGAGACCAGTACGGGGCTGGCAAAGAGGACTCCGGCGGGCATGGAACAAAGTCTAGATCGGGCGCGTGCGTGGGGAAACTGAGTAGGTCGCCTGAGGGTCCTGGTTGCTCACACCGGCCAGTGCCGAGTTGATTGCCTCCACCGTGTCTGCGTCCAGGGTGATCCCGGATGCCTTCACGGTCTCGTCCAGCTGCTCTGGCCGCGATGCACCCACTAGTGCGGCGGCGACATTTGGATTTGCCAGCACCCATGCGATGGCCATCTGCGGCATCGAGAGCCCGGCCTCTGCCGCAATCGGCTTGAGGCGCTGCACGGCCTGCAGGGTCTCTAGATCCATAAACCTCTTGACGAAGTTCGCCCCGCCCTTGTCATCTGTGGCGCGTGATCCCGCGGGAGGCTGCTCGCCAGGAATGTACTTCCCAGAGAGGACACCCTGAGCCATGGGCGACCAGACGATCTGTGACATGCCAAGCTCTTCACAGGTTGGAACAACCTTGTCTTCAATAACACGCCACAGCGCCGAATACTGGGGCTGGTTGGACACCAACTGAAAGCCGAGTTCTTCGGCGAGGGCGTGTCCTTCCTGAATCTGCTCAGCCGTCCACTCCGACACCCCGATGTACATGGCTTTGCCCTGGCGAACAATGTCGCCAAATGCGCGCATCGTCTCTTCGAGGGGAGTTTCATAGTCGAAGCGGTGAGCCTGGTAGAGGTCCACGTAGTCGACCTTCAAGCGGCGTAGTGAACCGTGGATCCCGTCAAAAATGTGCTTGCGTGACAGCCCCGCGTTGTTCGGGCCCTTGTTGCCAACCGGCCAGTAGACCTTGGTGAAAATCTCCAGGTCCTCCCGGGGGATGCCCTTCAACGCCTTACCAAGGATCTTCTCCGCCCCCGTGTTTGCGTACACGTCTGCGGTGTCAAAAGAGGTGATGCCGAGGTCGAGGGCGCGGTGCACCGTCGCGATGGCCTTGTCTCGATCGACTTGAAGGCCGTGTGTCACCCAGTTGCCGTAGGTGATCTCAGTGATTTTCAGTCCGGAATTGCCTAAGTAGCGATATTCAACCATGCCTCAAAACTAGCAGTGGAGACGTCTTTGGGGTACTGCGATTATGGGACGCGGTGAGAAACGCGGTGACGGATCGGCCCAAACGGTGAACAATGGAGTCATGTCGCAGAATGAAGATGTGGTTGCAGAAGTAGAGACCTCTCAGGGCGGGTTTGCAGCCCACTCGGCCGGTGGTCAAATCACCCGCTGGGATAGCGCAAGTTTCGGCCCGCTCCTCTTTGCTTCCAAAGAGAGCGCCTACGGGGTTGGCTCCCCGATTCGCGGGGGGATTCCACTGTGCTTCCCCTGGTTTGGTGCGTTGCGAGACGAGGACGAGGGCGGTGTGGTGCTCCTCGGTCGTTCACGCGCCGCAGGCAGCCACGGGTTTGCCCGCAACGTCAACTGGAGACAGACTGCCAGCAGTGTTGGTGAGGACGGAGCCTGGCTGGTGCGTTATGAACTAAGCGATGAGGATCTTCCCGACGCGCCCTCGCACCCCTCCCTGCAGCCGTTCCTTGCAACTTTAGAGGCCGTGTTCTCAGATGTCCTTTTGGACTTGACGTTCACCGTGAAGAACACCGGTGCAGACGCCTTCTGGTATGAAGAAGCCCTGCACACATACTTTGCGGTTGCGGATTCGACCTCGACTGAACTGTTCGGCCTCGAAGGTACCGGCTATGTTGATAAGGCTGCCGGTGGTGCGTCCGGGGTTCAGGATGGACCCGTCACTTTTGTGGCCGAGGTCGACAGGGTTTTCCAGTCGCCCGCACCGCTGGAGTTGCGCGACGTCGGCAATGGACGTTCCATCCGCATCGTGAAAGAACGCTCCGGCGCAACCATCGTGTGGAACCCAGGGCCGGAACTCGCAAGAACGATGAGTCATTTGGGGGATGAAGAGTACCGGGATTTTGTCTGTGTTGAGGCGGCAAATGCCGCTGAGTCTGCAGTGACCCTGCAACCGGGAGAAGAGCACACGATGCGAGTGCGCTACGAGGTCACTGCCCTGTAGCCCAGGCGGCTACTGCCCTGTAACTCAGGCGGCTACTGACGCGCCAGCCACGGCGCGTCGGACGGGCGCAGGTCGTCAAGTTTGCCGAGCAGCCGCGCCGTCTCCAGAGCCAAAACGCCCGAGACAAGAGAGGGGCTTTCGCATTCCCCCTTGAGGATCATCTCCACGATCGCGGCCCGGGGCGCGAAGGTTGAGGTCATTTCGGCCTCCTCGTCCTCGGGAACAAAACCCTGGGGACGCGGGGCGCTGGAGAGGTCGCGGGCAAGGAAAACCCGCAGTGATTCTTCGCAGGCACCCGGCGTTGAGAAGATGTCGACCAGTACATCCCAGCGTCCCGCCTGAAGCTCCGCCTCCTCAGCCAGTTCGCGTTGGGCAGCAAGACAGTAGTCTTCGCCCTCGACGTCAAGCAGCCCGGCGGGAATCTCTACAAGTTCCATACCGACGGGGTGGCGGTACTGACGCAGCACCAGGATCTCATCCGCAGCCTCATCCCAGGCAACCACCGCGACAGCGCCGGGGTGGGTGAGGAACTGGCGGTTCATCCTAGTGCCCGCCGGGGTGAGGACGACCTCGTTCACAAACGTGGAAATGGCTCCGCTTCCCAGGGTTGTCCGCTCTTCAACGGGCCAGGACTTCTTGGCGTCTCCGCGCATGACTACCTGTCTACTTTCTGAGTATTGGATACGGCGAGGGCGAGCAACGGATAGAGGAGCACAGTCAGCATGCCGGCCCCCACAAGGGCTGCCGCAAGTTCCGTGGAGAGCGCCCCTTCTTGGACGCCAATGTTGGTGACAGCGATGATCAGGGGCAGTGAAGTGGCGGTAAAGAGCGACACGGTGGCGCGATCGCGCACCGTTGCTCCACGGTCCAGAGTGAAGAAGCCCGGAACGCCGCGAACGACCAGGATGACGAGGGCGAACACGGGCACCATGATTAGGGCCCGGGTGTCTTCAAGCAGTGCTGACAGGGGGAACATCACCCCGGAGGTGACAAAGAAAATGGGGATCATGAAGCCGTAGGCGAGGCCTTCGAGTTTGCCTTCGACGAGTTCTTGTTCGTTGCTTGGAACTCCGCGTAGAAGGACTTTTGACAGCATTCCGGCGCAGAAGGCTCCCAGAAGGAAGTCCACGCCCAGCGTCAGGGCGAGTGTTACCAACGCCGCCAAAAGCGCGATCACGACACGGACAGCGAACTGACCTGATGTGTGTAGGGAGGCGCTGATCAGTGCTACTAGTCGCGGGCGTTCGCGATGTGACGCCCTGAAGAATGCGAAGGCAGCGACACCTGCGAACACTGCAAGGTAGCCGAAGGCAACGATGGGGCTGTTGCTGCCGAGGAAGATGGTTATCGCCACAAGGGGCCCAAACTCGCCAATGGCTCCCGCGGCAGAGATTGCGGTGCCGATGGGGCCTTTGTTCAGTCCAGCATCCCGGAGGATTGGGGTGATTGTTCCCAAAGCGGTGCCAACCAGGGCAATGGTGATGATCGCGATTGCTGCGGGGGTGGTGCCAATGATGAGGGCTGCGGCCAGGGCAATGACAGTGGAGATTCCCCAGGCCGCGAGCGCACGTTGCCCGGTTCGCCCGCGAATGTTTGCAATGTCGATTTCGTTGCCCGCCATGAAGAAGAGCAATGCCAGGCCGAGGTTGGACATCAGATCTAGAGCGTTTCCACCCTGGACCCATCCAAGCACGGATGGCCCGATCAGAATGCCAAGGAGGATCTCAAAAACAATTAAAGGTATTGAGACCCAGCGGCGTAGCAGTGCCCCCAAGATCGGTGCGAGGAGCGCTGCTAAGGGGATGAGAAGGATCTCCAATGCCATGTCGCTCCTAGTGGTCACCTTCGCGGTCGGTCAATCTTACTTCGGGCAGGGTTGGTTGAGGTGGCGATCACTGGAACAATGGGACGATGGAGAATGAGCGTGAAGTGCTTGAATGGGATCAGTTTGGTGAGGCGTCACGAGCTCTGGCGGCGCAGGTGTGGAGCTCGGGTTTCGAGCCGGAGATCATTGTCTGCGTTGCGCGCGGAGGTTTGATTCCGGCGGGTGCTATTGCGTACGCCCTCGACCTCAAATCTCTACTGGTGCTCAATGTTGAGTTCTACACGGGGATTGGGACCACACTGCCTGACCCGCGTCTGATCGACCCGGTGCCGGCGCATCATGGCTTGCGCGACAAGAGGGTGCTGATCGTTGACGACGTGGCGGATTCTGGCCGAACGCTGCAGTTCGTATATGACATTTGTGGCGAGTACACGGACCAGATCAAGGTTGCCGTTCTGTACCAGAAGCCCACTTCTGTGATCGACTGCGATTTCGTGTGGAAGCCGACCTCGGAGTGGATTGCGTTTCCCTGGTCGTCGTTGCCGCCGGTCAATGGGGAGTCGAACCGCGACAACTGACTAGTCGAGGCCTTCCAGACCGACCAACACCGGTTCTGGCACCAGTGAAATCCCAAACTTTGCCGCCACCCCATCGTGCACCGCAGCGGCCAGTTCCATGATCTCCGTTGCGGTTGCGCCCCCGCGGTTTGTAATTGCTGAGACATGCTTCGAAGACAGTGCGGCACGCGAGTCGGTGTTGACCCGGTACCCGGGCTCAAACCCCGACTGACGTGTCAGCCACGCAGCCGGCACCTTCTGCTTTCCTTCAACAAGAGGCGCCTGCTTGTGGACAGTTCCACTTACGAACATGGCCTGGTTGCGAACAGGAAACCGCGGCGCCTCTTCGGGAAGCTTGGCCGCGTCTTGGCTGGAGAGTATTGGGTTGCCGAAGAAGGATCCCGCCGACCATGTGTCGTGGTCGGGGTGGTCGTGGTCCTGAGGACCCAGGAGCATTCCGGACTCGGCACGCAGCTTCAGCACGTGTTCGCGCAACTCCCACGACGGCACACGGGTTCCGAGGTCCACGCCCAGGGACTCCGCCAGACTCCGGTAGCGAACCGGCTCTGAGAGGCTTGCGCTGCGCAGTTGGAATGACGCCTCAAGCACCACCCAGCGCCCGGTGGGTCCCCACAGCTGACCCCCGCCAGCATCTGCTGAGAACCTTGAGCGTTTGATGATCGAGCTGCGATAACCCAGGTGCAGGTCGAAACGACTCAGGGTGCGGATGCGACCGGTCAGGCGGTCTAGGGCTCGAACCGACGCCAGTGTTTGTGCCACTTCTTGACCGAAGGCCCCCAGGTTTTGCACAGGGGCGGCGCCCACGGTCCCGGGGATGCCGGACAGTGCTTCCAGGCCAGCCAGGTCGTTTTCTAGGGTGAACTGAACGAACGTGTCCCAGTCTGTTCCTGCGGTTGCTTTGACGGTCGAACCCCCGCACGAAACATACGAGTCGACCTCCGCAATGTCTTTGCGCCCGTCCCGCACCAGTAGACCGGAGAGGCCACGGTCGGAAACAACCAGGTGTGAGCCACTTCCAAGGACGAGGACGTCCTCTCCCGCAGAGTCCGCTTCCGTAATGACTCGCGCCAACTCTGACTCCGAGTCGACATCGACTACTGGGGGCGCCAAGCCCCCAACCCGCAGCGTGGTTAGTTCTGAGAAGTCCATACTCCACACTACGTCCCCCTCCGCCCAGAAGAAAGGGGTGTGTGGGACTAATGTCCTACGGTTGGGCCGGGTGGGCTGCGACTGAGCGGTTGAGAGCCTCAGTCATCACCAGCATCAGGGCTGCCAGTGCTGCGAGGTAGAACGGGAACAGCCACATTCCCACAGCCTCACCCAAGAATCCAAACAATGGCGGAGCGAAGGTCGCGCCCAGGTAGGCCGACGCCATCTGAATGCCGATGATGGCGTGGCTCCGGCTGGGACCAAAGTTCGCTGGTGTTGAGTGAATGATGGAAGGGTAGATCGGTGCACTGCCAAAACCAGCAATGACCAGGCCAGCAAGCGCGAGGGTGTCGTTCTCCAGCGGAAGTGCGATCAAGATGACGCCGAAGCAGACCCCCAGGATGCCCAGTCGGATCATGTTGCGGTCCCCGACCCTGTCGGCAACGAAGCCGCTGAGGAAGCGACCCGCCGTGATGCCAAGCAGATAGAGGGAGGCAAAACTTGCCGCCGTGCTTGCCGCAACATCGCGTTGCTGCACCAGGTAGGTGGATGCCCAGAGGATCGCCGTCGCCTCAAGTGCGCAATAGGCCAAGAACCCGAGGAGGACGAAGGGAACTCCCTTGATTTTCAACGCTCCGATGAGGCCGAGGGGCTTCTCTTTGCCATCGTTGCCCACGGCGCGTTCCAGGGTTCGTCCGCTGTCGCCCTCGTCGCCACCTTCACCAGCAGTGGAGGCAGGAACCGTTGGATGAACCTTTTTCCACAGCGGCAGCCCGGCAAACAGGATGGCAACCAGCACCATCTGGATGATGGCGACAACGCGGTAGCCGGTGTTCCACCCCAACCCCTGGGTGAGCGAGTAGCTCATGATGAACGGGCTGATGGCAGCGCCGACACCCCAGAAGCTGTGCAGCCAACTCATGTGGCGGGAGGCGTAGTGCAACGCCACGTAGTTGTTCAGTGCCGCATCGACCGCCCCGGCGCCCAAGCCGTAGGGGATCGCCCACAGAATCAGCATCCAGAACTCAGTGGAAACTGAAAAACCAAGGAGGGCGACGGCCGTCAGCGCCACACTCAGCGTTGTCACCAGTCCAGTACCGAGTTTGCGGGTGAGGCGATCCGACTGCAGGCTCGACAAGATTGTGCCGATTGCGATCGTCATCGTAATGAACCCTGCGTACGACACCGGCACGCCCAGGTCCTGATGCATGACTGGCCACCCTGAGCCAACCAGAGCATCCGGGAGGCCGAGACTGATGAACGCGAAGTAGATTATCGCCAGAAGCATGGAGTACAAGTTGGTCGTCCTTGGAGAGTGGGTTTGCTACTACTGAGACAATACTCAGTATGGACGGTGTCTCTCTCTTACAAACTCCGGTCGGGTTCTCATTGCTGGATTCCCTACCGCCGTATGACCCCTCCACGGTGGACGCCCTCTCAATGCGACTGCGCCAACAAGGCTACGATCCGAACCTGATCGCTGCAGCTCTTACGCAGCAACGCTTGCGGGCTCGCGCCGCCGTGAAGTTTGGCGAACACGCGGCATCGATGCTGTTCACCGAAGCCGGCTTACAACAGGCGACGAGGGCGGTTGTCGCGGATCTTCACGCAGCCAGATATGTTGAGGCGGGATGCCGTGCAGTAGCGGATATCACGTGTGGTTTGGGGGCGGATTCACTGGCGTTCTCACGTGCTGGACTGGCAGTCACGGCGGTCGAGTTCGATCAAACAACCGCGGGTTTCGCCCGGCATAACCTAGCGTCGTTCCCAAAGGCGACGGTTGTCTTCGGGGATGGGCTCGGCGTGGATCTTACGCGTTTTGACGGCGTGTTCGCAGACCCGGCTCGGCGCAGTGCCCGAGGGCGGACGTTCAACCCGGACGACTACTCCCCACCGCTCGATCGTGTCCTTGCCATTCGAGAAGTGGTCCACGCCCTCGGCGTCAAGATTGCCCCCGGGATCGCCTACACGGATTTGCCCGCCGACGTGCACGCCCAGTGGGTTTCCGTGGACGGAGATGTGGTCGAGGCCGGGTTGTGGTTCGGGCCGCTTGGTGGGAGTCCGGGACGTTCCGCCCTCGTCATTTCTGGGACGGAATCAGTGGTGATTGAGACGGCCCAAGACCCGCGTTCAAATGCGGTGATGATTGAGCCGCGGGCGCTGGGGAAGTATCTCTACGAGCCTGATGGGGCGGTGATTCGCTCCGGCGGTCTCCACGTGGCGGCGGATCTCTTGAGAGCGGCTCCAGTCTCGGAGTCCATCGCTTACCTAACCGGTGACGACCTCGTGAGTACCCCGCTGGCTCGCGCGTTCGAGGTCGTTGATGTGATGCCGATCAAGGCCCTCAAGAGCTACTTAAGGGAGCGTGGGGTTGGCTCCTTGGAGATTCTCAAGAGGGGTGTCGACCTCGATCCGGATCAGTTCCGTAAGACGTTGAAACTTAAAGGTGCTGGAGCCGCGACAGTGATCTTGACGCGCGTCCTCGGGAAGCACAGCGCCATTGTTTGCCACAGGGTCGGGCGGCGGGTCTAAGCCCTGGTGACTTGAGCGCCCCGGGTGTGGCGGGAACGCGTTTAGTGGTGGGTGCCTGGTTTGTTGGCTACTTGGCCTCGGGAGCCTCTTCTGAGTCCGGTGCTGGGGGGTCAGCGGGAGCGTGGTCCGGCTGCTCCTCACCGAGGGTGTCCGCGGACTCGGCGCTTGTTGCAGCGGCATCGGAACCCTTGTAGGGCCCGTCCGTCACGAACTCGGTCACTGCTTTTGTTGTGCTCTCCCACGCCCTCGACATCGGGTCCAAGAGCTGCTCTTTGACGCTGCGGCGCAGCACCTTGCCCAGTTGGTTGCGGGGTAGTTCGCTGATCTCTTCCAGTTTGCGGGGGATCGCGTAAGCAGAGAGCTTCTCTCCGGCCCACTCGCGGACCTGCTCTAACGTGGGCAGGGTTGCGCCCTCGTCCATCACCAAAGCGGCGGCCACGACTTCCCGACTGTCATCGACGGGGTATCCGACCACCGCAACGTCACGAACGCCAGGGTAGAGGCGCATCACCTCTTCAACCTGGCTGGGGTAAACGTTGAAACCACCGGAGAGGATGAGTTCCTTGATCCGGTCCTCCATGTAAAGGTATCCGTCGTCGTTGATTGCGACATCACCCGTGCGGAACCACCCGTCCTCGGTGAAAGCGCGCGCGGTCTCTTCGGGGGCGTTGAGGTACCCGGAGAAAACCTGGGGTCCCTTGACCAGGATCTCCCCGCGCACGCCCTCTTTCACGTCCTTGGTGGGGTCGTCGAGGTCGACCAGACGCACCTGTGTGGAAGGGAACGGCAGGCCCAGGGTGCCGAGGCGACGGTTGTTGCTGAGGGGAGAACCCGAAATCACCGGGGAAGTCTCAGAGAGTCCGTAGCCCTCCAAAATGATGCCGTGCGAGGCCGATTGCCAGAGGTGCGCAACCTTTTCGCTGAGCGGCATGGCGCCGGAGACTGCGAAACGAATCGTGGAGATGTCGGTACCGGTCTCCAACGCTCCCTTAGCGATCCGCTCAAACATGGGAGGGACGCCGACGAAGAAGGTCACGGGCCGACGCCGGTGTGCTTCGAGGGCGAGGTCGACGTCAAACTTGGGGAGCACGACTTGGGTCGCAGCCTTCTTCACCGAGGCCAGTAGGAAAAAGGTCAGGCCGAAAGCGTGAAAGTAGGGGAGGAGTGAGAAGAAGACTTCTGCGCCCTCGTGCAACTTGAAGACCCAGAACAGGCACTGGTCGACGTTGGCGCCAAGGTTGCGGTGTGAGAGGGGAACCGACTTGGGGACCCCGTTGGTGCCGCCGGTGTGGAGAATGACTGCGATGTCATCGACTTTGGCGTGCGGGTAGTGAGCGGGAAGTGGGCTGGCTTCCCGGACTGCCCTATCCCACGACAGGGCCGAGGACGGGACCGGTGATCTCAGCGAAGCACGCTGCTTGCGGGCGGCCTTGACAGGAAGGGTAAGCAGGATGCGGTTCCTGGCGGGCATGTGAGCGGTGATGTCGACGGACAGCACAGTCTCCAAAGTGGAGTCCCCACCGATGGGAAGGTGAGCGACCGACCCTTCCCATGCGATGGCAACCTTGGCTTTGTGGCGTGCGACCTGACCGGCAATCTCATCGGCGGGTGCCATGGGGTTGTGTTGGGCGGCAATGGCCCCAATCCTTTGACAGGCGTAGAAGGCAACGAAAGCCTGGGGACAGTTCGGAAGGGAAAGGGCAACCACGTCCCCACGCTCAACGCCCAGGTCAGTCAGGACTTGAGCGCCACGTTCAGCCTGGTTGAGGACCTCTGCGTAGGTGATTGTCTTCCCGAAGTAGTCCAGGGCAGCGGTGTTGGGGTAGCGCTTCGCTGCGTCCTCGAGCAGGTGGTAGACCGACTCCGTTGGGATGGGGATTTCAAAGGGAACTCCGGGCTCGTAGTGCTTGTGCGCCTGCTCAGCAATTGTTTCGCGTTTAGCCACGGAAGTAGCTCCTCAACCTTTACCTCAAATATCCTCTCGATATCGTACGCCGATAGTCCTAGTTCTGGTGCGTCGTAAGCGCAGCGCAGTGAAGCGAGGCGAGGCGCGGCGGGTGGCGTGGCTGAGGGTTGCGCCCTGGTTCGTCACGGTAGTAGGTCGATTACTCCTGGTCGGGCTTTCATTGCGTGAATGACCAGTTCGTTTCCGCTGTCAAGAACGAGGATGACCAGTTCAAGTAGTCGTCCTTTGGCGTCGAATCCGACTCTAAGCTGACGCGATGGATTGTCTTCGTCGAGGTCTTCAATCCACAGTGCCCACTCGGCGGCGTAAAGTGCGTCGTCGTCTGTTATCCCGTGTTTACGTGCGGAGGGGTTGACCTTCATGCTGAGGCCAGGTGCAGCGCCTCTCGGATAACTTCCGAGCGTGTGGTTCCTTCTTCTTTCGCGCGAGCGTCAAGTCTCTCGACTTCCTCTTTGGTTAGACGCAGGGCGATAACTTGGGAAGCAACTGCTCCGCGTCCGGGCCGACCCCTTCCGCGCTTCTTCATTGCGACGTAGTCGTATCCGGCCTCGGCCTCATCAGCCCATGCCTGAATCTGTTCTTCGGTTACCGGCTTACCGTCGATTGTCTCGTTGGTACCCATACCAATATCGTATAACGAAAATGGTGTGGTTCGAGGATTTGGGGGTTGGAGGGTGGGTGAGGGCAAAAAGAATCCCAGCGGTCAAAACACGCTGGGATTTTCGTGGCTCCGACGGGCGTCGATCCCGTGACCTTTCGATTTTCAGTCGAACGCTCTACCAACTGAGCTACAGAGCCGAAAGTCGGCCCTAAAGCCGACTCTCCGCGACCCCGACGGGACTTGAACCCGCGACCTCCGCCGTGACAGGGCGGCGCGCTAACCAACTGCGCTACGGGGCCTAACCTGAAAGAAGCCGAAGCCACTTCCAAGACCGACCGGAGGATTACCCCGATCTTTGGCCAGTGATCATTCTAGTAGTTGAACAATCGCTCTCCCAAATCGTGAGCAAATCTTTGAGATTTGACACTTCATTGAGAAGTACCCCCAACGGGATTCGAACCCGTGCCGCCGCCGTGAAAGGGCGGTGTCCTAGGCCGCTAGACGATGGGGGCCTGGTGACTTGGTTCTCGAAAGAACTTCTATCTCCAAGACGGAAATCATACGTGAGCCAAGACGTGACCACAAATCATTTTGGGCTCCTAGTTCAACAGGTAATAGATCCCACAGTTCCGTAGGCTGGGTGAATGGATGGTGCAGAAGACTTTGTCGGTGCTCTCAATGCCGCGAATTCCCCGCTAATGGGACTGGTAGTCGGCACGGCGATCGGTGCGCTGGTTGCGCTTATTTTCGTCCTAGTACTCTCCTTTGGTTTTCGTGGCCACGGGGTCGTGAGCCGACTGGTGCGTAGCACGCGCGCCCAGATTGCGTTGCTCTTCACCACGCTCGGTGCTTGGACGGGGTTTGTGCTGACGACCCCTCCCGACCCTCCTGACTGGTACGGGCACGTCGCCCACGGACTTTTGGTGGCCGTGATTGTTGTTGGTGGATGGATCATCTACGCGGGAATGGGTCTGCTCGGTGAGCCGGAAATCTTGGCAGATGTCCGCACCGGAAGGGACATCCGTCGCTTTCGCACTCAGGTGCAAATCCTGCGCCGCGCCTCTCAGGCAGCAACCGTCACCCTGACACTGGTTTTTGTGCTGTTGACATTCCCTGAGGCGAGGGCGCCCATGGCGTCCCTACTTGCTTCTGCGGGCTTGATTTCTGTTGTTGCCGGCCTTGCTGCACAGACAACTTTGGGGAACGTTTTCGCAGGGCTGCAACTGGCGTTCACCGATGCGCTTCGGGTCGGTGACAACATTGTCGCCCCCGGCGAATCACAGCCGGGACGCGTCGAAGAAATCACTCTCACCTATGTCGTTGTCCGTGTTTGGGATGAGCGCCGCATCATCTTGCCGTCGACCGAGTTCACCACGAAGGGGTTCGAGAACTGGACCCGCAAGTCCGCATCCCAGCTGTCTGCCTTTGAGATTCAGGTTGATTGGACCGCGCCTGTTGCTGAGATCCGCGCCGAGGTGCAACGCCTCCTGAAGTCGACGGACCTTTGGGATGGGAGGACGTGGAGCGTTCAGGTCTACGACCTGCCTGGCGCATTCATGACGTTGCGGATAACGGTTTCGGGCGACAACTGGGCGCGCTTGCAGGACCTGCGAGGTTACTTACGTGAGAACCTTGTTGCCTGGATCCGCGAGAACATCCCCTCAGCGGTTCCGCGCGAACGGCTGATTGTCTCAGAGGCTCCCGACGTCAAGCCAGGCATGGGAACCGACGAACTCGATATCAGCCTGCTTGCTGATCCCTCCCTGATCGGACCACTTGGGGGTGGTGACTTCACTAAGGAGCAGCTCTTCAAGCCCGACCCAGATGCGCTGTTGCGTGCAGCAGCTCCCAGCGTTGAGGGTGCCCATTTGTTCTCTGGAAACCCAGAGGGTGAGAAGCGCGCATCCCTCTACGAGGGCCCAGGTCACGAAACACTCTTGCACCGTGCCCTTCGTTCCCTGCAAAGGGCTAAGGATGAGGCTGCCCTGCCCCAAATGGGCGAGTTCGACCCCGAAGTCGTCAAGCAGGTCCAAAGCAAAGCCAAGCCTGGCGCCACCACAGGGGAGGGGACTAGCGTTAACTGACATCCCCATTGGTTCTCGATTGAAAGGGAGGGTGGCAATGGCATACAAACTTGATGAAGAAACCTGGAGAAAACGCCTCTCCCCACTCGAGTTTCAAGTCCTCCGCCAGGCTTCGACAGAGCGCCCTGGTTCCGGGGAACTCCTCTATGAGGAACGTCCCGGCACCTACTACTGCAAGGGCTGCGGCCAGGCCCTTTTCGACGCTTCAACCAAGTTTGATGCGGGCTGTGGCTGGCCCAGTTTCTTTGAGAACAAGCCGGGCGCCGTCACTGAAGACACCGACTACCTGCTGGGATATCCCCGCACTGAGATCCGCTGCTCGCGATGCAACTCCCATTTGGGGCACGTCTTCCCCGATGCGCCCGATACACCCACCGGCATGCGGTACTGCATGAACTCCGTTGCTCTAACGTTTGAGCCCGAGGACGACGGGTCGGACCGCAACTGACTGGAAACCCACCGCGGAAAGGCAGCCTGGCAGTGTTGCCTGCCCCCGCACTCTTCATATCCGCCGCGCTGTTTCAATACGTTGGCGCGGCAATCGCCATCGGCCTGTTTGGCGTCCTCGACCCCGGGGCGGTCGTCTGGTGGCGAATCATCATCGGTGGCGTGGGAATGGTGCTCCTCTGGCGTCCGTGGCGGGTTCGGTGGACTCCCCGTTCCCTGGGCGCTTCCGTCCTCTTCGGCTTAGCACTTGCAGGCACCAACCTGCTCTTCTACGAAGCCATTGCGCGGATCCCTCTTGGCGCCACCGTCTCCCTTGAGTTCCTTGGTCCCGTCGCGGTGGCAGTCCTTCGAGGACGAGGACGCGAGCCGCGCATCGCCGCCGGGATCGCCCTCGTCGGAGTGGTGCTCATCGGTGGCTTGGGCTTAGACCTAACCGACGCGACCGCGCGAACCGGGTTCTTCTTCGGCCTCGCCGCTGGAGCCGCATGGGCCGGATACATTCTGCTGGGCGCCCGCATCTCCCAATCCGCGCCGCCCGGACCGTCGCTTGCGGTCGGAATGGTGGCGTCCGGGATAGTCTTCCTCCCATTTCTGTGGACCGAGGTCGTCACGACTCCGCTGGCGCCCTCGTCCCCCGTGGTATTGACCTGGGGTTTGGTACTAATGCTGGTCGGGGTTGGTCTCTTCTCAACGACCATTCCTTACTCGATCGAAGCCGTGGCCTTCTCCAGACTGCCCGCCGCCACCTTCGCGTTGCTCACTGCCCTCCTCCCCGCGACATCGACGCTGGTTGGCGCGGTAGCCCTACGGCAAATCCCCACGGTTGCCGAGTTGATAGGTTTGGTACTGATTTCTGTCGCCGTCTGGCTTGCTTCCCGGGCGCCCTCGACAAACTAGGAGTTGTGGAATGTTGAACCTACTGTGGATGGCCATTGTCGGCGCTGTGATCGGTGTTGTTGCCAGCATGTTCATCCAGGGGTCGCGGGCATCGGGTATGGGATGGACGATCTTCCTCGGCGCGGGTGGTTACGCCCTCGGCGGTTTCCTTGCGTATTCTTTCCACTGGTCAACGCTGGTTCAGTGGATTTGCGGGATCGCGGCGGCAACGCTTTTGCTCACTGGGTATCTCATGGTGACCGCGAAACGCGAATAACAGGCACAATACCCCCATGCACTACTCACCGCTTTCCCTCCCCCAAGATCACGCTTGTCTGACGGTTCACGGTCCAGACTCCGCTGGAATCGTTGCCGCTGTTACCGGCATGCTTGCTCGCAACGGGGGCAATATTGTCGCCCTCGACCAGTACGCGGACGAAACTCGAGGTGGGAAGTTCTTCCAGAGAGTGGTCTTTCATAAGGCGGGCCTCGCTGTTGCAATGCCCGGACTTCGCGAGGATATCGACGCGACTTTGCGCCCGTTCGGGCTGGACTGGGAACTGCGTGATCAGTCGGTTCCCAAGCGCATGGCGATCCTGGCTTCGAAACAGGACCACTGCCTGCTGGATCTGCTGTGGCGTCGTCGTCGCGGTGAGTTGCCGGTCAGTATTCCCATGGTGATTTCCAACCACGCGGACACGGCCGAGGACGTGCGCTCCTTCGGTGTCCCCTTCTTCCACGTGCCATCTGAGAAGGGTCCGGATAAGTCCAGGGCTGAGAAGCAGATCCTTGAGTTGCTGCGGGGCAACGTCGACTTCGTAGTGTTGGCCCGTTACATGCAGATTCTTTCCGGGGACTTTTTGGCCGAGGTCGGGGTTCCGGTCATCAACATTCACCACTCATTCCTTCCTGCATTCATTGGGGCCAACCCATATTTGAAGGCGAAAGAGCGCGGGGTGAAACTGATCGGAGCGACCTCGCACTACGTCACCGAAGACCTGGATGAGGGACCGATCATTGACCAGGACACCGTCCGCGTCACCCACGCCGACACCGTTACTGAGTTGGCGCGACGCGGTGCGGATGTGGAACGCCAGGTGCTGGCGCGTTCCGTGCTGTGGCACGCGGAGGACCGCGTCATTCGCGATGGTCGGCAGACGATCGTCTTCTGAGGGCACCGAGGTGCGGGTAGTTAGCGGCGCTTCTCGCGGGCATCAATAAAGCGCCACGGTTCATGCCGACTTTCCGCGTAGTCAATCCCGATTCTTGGGGTGGCCCGCAGGGCGACAGGGTCGGTGCGCGGGGTGATGAACAGGGTGTTGCCGCTCAGATCGCTTCCGTAGTCGGCACCCGTAATGGCCATGGCTTGGCACAGTTTGCCGGGTCCATCCGCTAGCGCCTTGCGGCCGCCCCGCAGGTCTCGCATCTGCTCTTCACCGCTGATGGGGTGTATTCCGCGGATGAGGACGCCCTCGCCCGTTCCCTCCGGACGCGTGACAGCGTTGAGGTTCCACCACATGCCGTAGATCAGATAGATGTAGGCGTGGCCGGGCGGGCCGAACATGACCTGGTTGCGTTTGGTGCGGCCGCGGGCGGTGTGTGCCGCGTCGTCTGCTTCCCCCAGGTAGCCTTCGGTTTCGGTAATGCGACCGACGAGGACGCCCCCGCCTAGGGTCTCCGGAAGTCTGCGGTGGAGGTAGCAACCTACCAGGTCTTGCGCGACTAGCAGGGTGTCGCGCTCATAGAAGGAGTGGGGCAGTGGGAGTTGCAGGTCTTGCACGTTTTCCTTCCATGGGGGTTGGACGCCAGCGCCAAGTGTCGGAGGGCGTTGTTAGGCTGATTGTAGTTAGTCGGAATGCATGGAGGTTGCCGGTGGTACAGATAGTCGTCTATGGCGCGGGACGCCTGGGGCAGGCCGTCATCGCGGCTGCAAAGGCAGAGGGGTGCGGGATTGTGGCAGTGGATCGCCACCTCTTGGAAAGCGGTGGCGGCGATGCAGTTGGCGCGCCGATGTTTGCGACGCTTGAGGAAGCGGCGCAGCAGACGTCCCCGGATGTGATTGTTGATGCCTCACGCGCGGATGCCCTCGATGAGGTGCTTGAGTTCGCGGTGGGTAGCGGAACCGGGTTGGTTATCGCCGCAACGGGCCATGATGAGGGCCAGGTTGCGAAGATGAAAGAGGCCGCGAAGGTTATTCCGCTACTACGGTCTTCCAACCTGTCGGTCGGGGTGAACGTTCTGCGTCGGTTGGCTTCTGACGCGGCTCGCATGCTTGGTCCGGTGGACACTGAGATTGTTGAGGCCCACCACAGGCTGAAGGTCGACGCCCCCTCAGGGACGGCGCTGACCCTTGCGGAAGCGGTGCGGGATGCAGTCGATGTGGACCGTGAGTTCGTCTATGGGCGCAGCCCTTCAGACCACGGGGCCCGCGGGAACGAAATCGGTATTCATGCGGTTCGCGGCGGGACCGTGGTTGGTGAGCATACGGTGACGTTCTTGTTGGACGATGAGATTGTTGAGCTGCGCCACGTTGCACAGTCGCGCGGGGTGTTTGGATTTGGCGCGGTGAAGGCGGCACGTTTCGTAAAGGGTGCGCAGCCCGGTTTGTACACGATGGAAGACCTGTTGGGCTAGAGGGGCCAAGACTATGTTGAATGAAGAGTTCCAGAAGATTCCGTCCTCGTACCTTTTTAGCGACATTGCGAAAAAGGTCGGCAAGTACCAGGAAGCGCACCCAGGCCAGCAGGTTTTGCGCTTGGGGATCGGGGATGTGACACTCCCGCTGGCCCCGGCAGTTGTTGCGGCGCTGCATGAGGCAGTGGATGAGCAGGCGTCAAGTGAGACGTTTGCTGGCTATGGGCCTGAGCAGGGCTATGGCTTCCTTCGTGAGGCGATCGCGGAGGGAGAGTACGGTGTGATCGGCGTCAGTGTCGACCCTGATGAGATCTTTGTCGGCGACGGTGCGAAATCAGACACGGGCAACATCCAAGAGCTGTTCTCGGTTGATGCGTCGGTCGCAGTGGCGGATCCGGTGTATCCCGTTTACGTGGACTCCAATGCCATGGCGGGTCGGTTGGGGGAATACAGGGACGGCACCTGGTCGAATCTGACATACCTCAGTTGCACGGAAGCCAACGGCTACAAGCCGCCGTTTCCCAGCGAACACGTTGACCTGATTTATCTCTGCTACCCCAACAATCCCACCGGGACCACATTGACCCGTTCGGAGTTAGAGGGATGGGTGGACTACGCGCGCCACAACGGGAGCATCATCCTGTTTGATGCCGCTTACAGGGCTTTCATTACGGATGACTCGATCCCGCGAAGCATCTACGAAATCGATGGGGCTCGGGAGGTGGCTCTTGAGTTCGGCAGCTTCTCTAAGACCGCTGGGTTCACCGGGTTGCGTTGTTCGTGGACGGTCGTGCCTAAGGAGCTGCAGGTCGAGGGCGTGTCGCTGCACGCCATGTGGAACCGCCGCCAGTCAACGAAGTTCAATGGAACACCGTACGTGGTGCAGAAGGCTGCGACTGCGATTTACACGCCGGAGGGTAGGGTGCAGGTCCAGGAAGCCATTGACTACTATCTGCGCAATGCGGCGCTGATCCGGGATGCACTGCTTGGAAGCGGAATCGAAGCCGTCGGTGGGGACAACTCCCCGTACGTGTGGTTCAAGTGCCCCGGTGGCATGGATTCTTGGGAGTTCTTCGACTATTTGCCGAACAACGCACAGATTGTTGGTACGCCGGGTGTTGGCTTCGGCCCTGCTGGTGAAGGGCAGTTCCGCCTCAGTGCTTTTGGCTCTTTTGAGACTACCTCTGAAGCGGTGCGGCGCCTCCAGGCTCTCTTGCCGACGCTCAAAGAGTAGCCCGCCCTCGTCCCCAACGCTTGGCACATAGTTCATCCTCGTCCCATTCCATCCCCCGTCGCATCGAAGCTGCCCCGGCCGCACTTAGAGAAAGGACTGGCAATGCCCCGCACTGCCCCCTCAGAAGCAAAACTACGTGAGATCGTTGCGAAGATTCCGACGCCGTTCCACCTCTACGATGCTGCGGGAATCCGCGCCAACGTGGATGCGTTGCAACAGGCATTCGCGTGGAACCCGGGCTTCAAAGAGTACTTTGCGGTCAAGGCAACCCCGAATGCCGCCATCCTCAAGCTGCTCAAGGATCAAGGGTGTGGGGTTGACTGTTCCTCTTACACGGAGCTCCTGCTTTCTGATGCCATGGGCTTCAAGGGGCACGACATCATGTTCTCCTCGAATGTCACGTCCGCAGAAGAGTACCGCTTGGCACGCAAACTGGGCGTCCTCATCAACCTTGACGACATTAGCCACATTGATTTTCTCGCGGAAAATGGCGGTATCCCAGAAGAGATCTGCTTGCGCTACAACCCGGGGGGCGACTTCAAGTTGGGGACCCGGGTCATGGGGGATCCTGGGGACGCCAAGTACGGGCTGACTCCGGCCCAGATGCCGGTAGCGATCAACCGCCTGAAGGAACTGGGTGTCAAGCGGTTCGGAATTCATGCGTTCCTGGCTTCAAACACCACTGATGGCGGTTACTATCCAGCGCTGGCGAAGATTCTTTTCCAGTTGGCTGTTGATCTAGCGGAAGAGTGCGATGCGGAGTTCTTCCTCATCAACCTCTCCGGCGGCATCGGTATCCCGTATGAGCCCGGTCAGCCCAATGCGGACCTCACAGCTATTGGGGCTCAAGTTGAGGTGGCGTACCAAGAGACGATCGTGGCCGCGGGAATGGACCCGGTTGCAGTGGTCACGGAGTTGGGGCGGTACATTACCGGGCCGAATGCGTGGCTGGTCGCTACTGCCCTGCACCACAAGGACACACATAAGCAGTACGTCGGCCTGGATGCCAGCGCTGTGAACCTGCTGCGCCCGGCCATGTACGGCGCGTACCATCACATCACGGTTGCCGGGAAGGAAGATGCGCCCCTCGACCACGTTTACGATGTGACCGGGTCACTGTGCGAAAACAATGACAAGTTCGCCATTGATCGTCCTCTTCCAGAAATTGAGATTGGCGATCTTGTCGTGCTGCACGACACCGGGGCCCACGGACACTCCATGGGGTACAACTACAACGGAAAGCTTCGCTCCGCCGAGGTGCTCCTTGAAGAAGACGGGTCTTTCCGCATGATTCGCCGCGCCGAAACGCCGCGGGATTACTTTGCGACAATCGCGGGTTTTGAGGTGACGGAGGACCTGGGTAAACCAGAACTTGATCCGCTACTGCACGACCCGGTAAATAACGCGTAATCTAGCCGGACACTACCCAGAGGTTCACAACTTCCACCCTTAGAGGAGCACATGAGATGGCAACCGTAAACGTCGCAGTACTTGGGGCAGGGACCGTTGGCTCACAGGTGATTCGCCTTATTCAGGAGGAAGGCGGCGACCTTGCGGCCCGCGCCGGTGCCGATCTGAACATCCAGTCGGTCGTTGTCCGCAACGTGTCTGCGCCCCGCGATGTAGAGATTGATCCCGCGTTGCTCACGACGGATGCGAACCAGGCCATTGACGACGCGGATCTGGTCATCGAGCTGATCGGCGGAATTGAACCGCCGCGCACTTTGGTATTGCGCGCACTCAGCCAGGGCAAGACCGTGGTGACTGGTAACAAGGCACTCCTTGCAGCTCACGGCCCAGAGTTGTACGAGGTCGCAGCCCAGAATGGTGCTGACCTCTACTACGAAGCCGCCGTGGCGGGTGCGGTTCCGGTTGTATATGGGCTCCGCGAGTCTCTGGCGGGAGATAAGATCCTCCGCGTCCTCGGCATTGTCAATGGAACGACCAACTTTATTCTCGACTCGATGACCTCGACGGGTGCTTCGTATGAGGACGCCCTGGCTGAGGCCCAGCGGCTTGGCTTTGCGGAGGCTGACCCCACGGCAGATGTTGAAGGGCTAGATGCCGCGGCGAAGTGCGCCATCTTGGCGTCACTCGCCTTCCACACCAGGGTGTCTATCGACGACGTCGCGGTTGAGGGGATTTCAAGCATCACGGCTGACGATATTGCTGAGGCAGAGGCCGGGGGCAACGTCATCAAGCTGCTCGCAATTGCTGAACGCGTCACGAAGGATGATGGCACCGAATGGGTTTCAGTGCGGGTCCACCCCACGCTTGTCCCACGTGATCACGCCCTCGCCAATGTCAACGGTGCTTTCAACTCGATTGTTGTGGATGGTGAATCTGCTGGTCGGCTCATGTTCTACGGTCAAGGTGCAGGCGGGGCTCCGACAGCGACAGCCGTACTTTCAGATGTTGTGGCTGCGGCCTCGCACATTGCCAACGGTGGGAACGGTCCAAGGGAACTGGTGTATGCAAACCTGCCGATTTTGCCGCGTTCCGAAGCAGTTACCCGTTACCAGGTGCAGGCAGAGATTCGCGACAGGGTCGGTGTGCTGGCTGAAGTGGCGGGCATCTTCGCTGCGAACGGGGTCTCTATCAAGTCGGTGAGTCAGCGGGACGCCAACGATGAGGTCAGTGAGGGGAGCGGCGATCTCAAGACTGCTGTTCTGACGATTCTCACTCACCGCGCCACGGAGGGTTCTCTTGAGCAGGTGGTTGCAGACCTGAACGACAGCGCATCGGTGATTCAGGTGAGCTCGATCTTGCGTTCAGAGGTTAGCGCCTAGAAGCGGCCGCAGACCTAAGGTTGCCGATATCCGCTAAGGTCGCCAATAATTCGCTAGAACAGCGGCGACCTTAGTGGATATCGGCGACCTTAGGAATGGCGGGGTGCTCCGCCGAGTCAAGATCGGTGGCGTGGCGCTCCATTGGGTCGCGCGCAGTGGACTTTCGGGCAGGCTCGGTCGGCTCCAACCGGCGAACGAAACAGAGCAGTAGCCTCAGTCGCCGGCAGCGGGCGAACGGAACAGCGCAGCCGACTCCGCCGGCAGCAGGTGGCCCGGCAGCGTTGCACCGCCAAGTTGAACGTCGCTGTCTGCGGCTCTGGTGGCCTGGGTTGCGTTGGTAGACCGGGTGCTACCGGGTTGGGTTGCGCTGCTGAGCAGCATCCGGTCTCGAGACAGCCCGTGCGGGAGGGAAACCGGCGTCGAAGTGAAGTTAACAACCAGGTCAACGGTGGTTTGAGTTAGGGTGTGTGGGTCTGAGGGGGCTGGGGTGGCGGCAGCTGAGGTGGTTTGAGTTGGGGTCTCGGTAGCAGTTTGCCCGCCGGGCTCCGCGGCTTGCGGTGCCCAGAGGCGCAGATGCAGGAACCCGGTCCTTTCAACTTCAGCAACTGGCGAAACCCATTCCAAAGCCCCAGACCCCAGGGCAGCCTCTTCCCTACGTATCCGCAGCAGGTTGCGGTAAAGACTCAGCATGGAGGACGGATCATCGGCCTGCTGAGCGACCGTCAGTGACGCCCACTGATCCGGCTGGGGCAGCCAGGTCTGCGGTGGGGGCGCCCCGGGTCCTGTGGGAGAAAACCCGAACGGCGGTTCAGATCCTGACCAGGGGAGAGGAACGCGGCAGCCATCTCGCCCTCGAACGGCCCCATTTGTACGGAAGAATGATGGATCTGTCAGAACCTCATCAGGCAAATCCGTCACCTCGGGAAGGCCCAACTCCTGACCCGCATAGATGTATGCGCTGCCGGGAAGGGATAGGAGTAGAACCGCCATGGCCCGCGCCCGACGAACCCCGATGTCAGAGGCAGCGTCCGCGATGCCAGCGCCTGCCGCGGCAGCCTGCGGAACATACGCCCCGCTCAGCGACCCACCACTTGCGTACCGCGTGACGGACCGGACCGTATCGTGGTTGTCCGTCACCCAGGTGGTCGCGGCGCCGACGTCGGCGAAGGCTCGAGCTGACTCAAAGATAGCCCGCGCAATCTCTCCCCCGTCCCACCCCGTCTTCAGGAAGCGGAAGTTGAACGCTTGGTGCATCTCATCCGGCCTCAAGAACAGGGCGACGATGTCGTCATCAGCGCCTGTCTCAATGACTGCCATGGTCTCTGGATACTCATCCATCACGGCGCGAAAATGACGGTAAATGTCGTGAACTGGGCTCGCAGCATCCTTGGGGATGACCGGCCATCCGCCCTCGGTGTCTGGCCACGCCGTGTCCTTGATCAGGGCATCGGAAACGTCGATACGAAAGCCATCTACACCCAGGTCAAGCCAGAAGCGCAGCACGCCCTCAAAGAACTCCAAGACCCGGGGATTCCCCCAGTTGAAATCAGGCTGAGTGGGGTCAAAGAGGTGGTAGTACCACTGACCCGGCTGGCCATCGGCCTCGACAACGCGTGTCCAACTTGGTCCCCCGAACACCGACTTCCAGTTGTTTGGGGGTAGCTCCCCACTCGCACCGTCGCCCTCGACGAAGTGGTACATGGCCCGCTCCGGACCCTCGGGCAGACCGCGCAGAGCGGCCTGGAAGAGGGGATGTTGGTAAGAACTGTGGTTCGGGACCAAGTCGATAATGACCGCTAAACCCTGCTCATGAGCGGTGTGAAGCAGCGCCTCAAAGTCCTCCAGGCTTCCAAAAACTGGGTCAACGTCGCGGTAGTCCGCAATGTCGTAACCAGCATCCACCTGGGGCGATGGGTAAAAGGGGCTAAGCCATAGTGCGTCAACGCCAAGGTCTTTCAGGTATGCGAGCCGCGAGGTGATACCCGCCAAGTCCCCCATTCCTGACCCCGAAGAATCCGCGAAAGAGCGCGGGTAGACCTGGTAGACGACGCCCGTCTTCCACCAGCTTGATTCAGTCGTCGATTCCGGCATCGTCAGCATCAGTGATAAGCCATTCTGTGAACGTGATCGAAAGTCGTTTGCGGCGTGGCGACGCAACGTAGGGACCGGCTTTCACCTTCAGGGCGCCCTCGAACGGGAACATGCGCACTAGCTGCAGCGGCTCACCATCAACGCTGGCGTAAATCCACATCATCTCGTGTTTCCACGCGGCTCGAACTCGCACCGGGCGCCCGTTCCAGTCGGCCACCTGACACATCGAACGGTCGGAAAGTCCCCGGGTCAGAGTCGCAGTGAGCTGCAGGAGCCCGTCGGAGAGCTCCATGCCCGCCTTTGCCCACGTTGCGTCGTCTGAAACGATGAAGATGCCGGCCTGGTCAAACTGTTCGGTCATGTCCGCAATGAATGCGACCTCGACCGCTTGGCCCTGATGAAGGTCGGTGACGAGGGCGTTCTCGGTGTGAACCGTCTTCGCGGGATCGGTGCTATTCCATACATCCGACATCTCTGTTGCCGTGATGGTAAGGCCCAGTGGGCTGCTCCGGACGTCCTCGGGTACGTGGGTCCACAGACCCTCTTCCCACGGCACAGCGCGGACGGTCATCAGTTGCATCATTCCTGCCACCCCCTCGTGGTCTTGGCACACACCAAACGTTACCGAACGTGGCGTGCAACTTCGCGCATTACGCCCACGGTGAGCTAAGCGCCACCTTTTGTCAGACCAGGTCCGCGAGTCCGAGGCGCTGGTTCGGAAGAACGAGTTAGGTACCTACTTCGTCACCTTGAGCTGTTCGTCGACAGTCCCCCCGCGAACTGCAACGATTCCGGCCGCTGACATGGGGACTGCGGTGAGGGCGAGGACGATGAGGATGGGCTCCCAGTTCCCAATCGCACCGAACGTAATCCCGACAAGGAATGGGCCCACGGCAGCAAGCAGGTAGCCGACCGGTTGGACGAATCCGGACAGGGCCGCAGTGATGGAAGCGTGACGTGTCTTGTCGATGATGAGGGCGAGGGCGGTGGGGAAGCAAAACCCGGATACTGACAGGCACAGCGCCCACAGCCAGGGGAGCGTCGTTGGGAGAAAAGCTATCCCCAGGTATCCGATAGCCAGCAGGGCACCGAAAACAGTAATGAGGCTTTGCAGCCCACGCCCTCGGGAAACCAGCCACGGCATGAGGAGTCCACCCGGTATGCCGCCGAGGGCGATGATTGAAATCATTATTCCCGCAGAGGTCGCATCCAAACCTCCTGCCCTGTAGGCAACTGGTGCCCAGCCAAACTGGATGTATGCCTGCATGGACTGAAAACCGAAAAAGAACATGAGGGCGACCGCTGTCTTCGACTTCCAGATCTTCTGGCGACCAGCCTGGCCGCGGACCGGCTGGAGGTGCTCCTTCTTACGCAGAGACGCGTCCCTCAAATGAAGGTGTAACCACAGCGCAAACGCCACAAGGCTGATCGCCGCCCACACGCCAATGGCAACTCGCCAGCCCAAGAGTGGTTAGAACCGACCCCGCAAGTAGTGCCCCAACTAGTCCACTCCACGATGCAAGTCGGATAGAAATGATGCCGATCGCGGCGAAGCAAATGCCGGGCAGGGCAGTGAGAAGACCCGCTAGCCCACCGCTCATTCCAAGGGAGTCCATCAATTCGGGGAGTACAGGCCCGACAGAAGTAGCCCCGGGACGCAGGCTTGCTGCAGTGACAATCGCTGCCGCTACCAACACCAGAACGAGGGCGCCACTGCGGCGGTTTCGTCTCGGTATTTGGAACAAATCGGGAGTCTCGGGGATCTTCGACATAGCTCTGTAGCCTAATTCGTCCTCGCCCGCAGTGGAATTCTTCTTGAAATTCCACCAATTGCCCGTGCGGTGTATCAGCGCGCTATTCTTGGGGCACTTCGCAACCTGTCCTGTTGTTAGGGCGCATTTCTGTGCCTTGGCGTGGGTCAGAGATGAAGTTGCGGGGACCACGGAAAGATTTTTTATGTACCGGTACCTATTCAGGCGGTTGCTCAACTACCTGGTGTTGCTGTTTATTGCGGTTTCGCTTGCCTACCTACTGGCGGGAACCGCACTGAACCCGCGCACCCAGTTTGACTTCACCAACCCCAACCTCGATGTGGATTCCGTCAACGCAATGTTGACTGCCTACAACATCAACCCTGACATTCCCCTCCTGGAGCGCTACTCAACGTGGCTACAGAATGTTCTGTTCCACTGGGATTGGGGCCGTACCCCAAAGGGTGACTTTGTCAACAGTATTCTGGCGACTCGCATCTGGGTTTCGGTGCGACTCATCACAATTGGGTCTTTCGTCGGCATCATCGGCGGTGTCGCTCTGGGTGCTTGGACCGCAACGAGACAGTACAAGGTGTCTGACAGAGTCGTCTCCCTGCTCGCCCTCATCGTCATCTCAACTCCCACCATCGTCATCGCGACAATCCTGCAAATCCTGGCGGTTCGCTTCAATCAGGCGACCGGAACCGGGTTCTTTGAGTTTGTTGGCGAAACGGGAAACATTGGCAACTATCCGGGCGCTGAGATGGTGAATAGACTGCAGCACCTTCTACTTCCAACCATCTCCATGTCGCTTGGTGGCATTGCCACCTACTCGCGTTACCAGCGCAACCTGATGCTGGACACGCTGGGTGCCGACTACGTGCGCACCGCCCGAGCCAAGGGCCTTCGCAAGGGGACCGCCGTGCGTAAGCACGCCCTCCGCACGGCGCTGATCCCAATGGCGACGTACTTCGCGTTCGTGATCGCCGGACTGTTTACGGGGGCGACCATCACGGAGCAAATCTTCTCGTGGCATGGCATGGGGATCTTCTCAGTCATGTCGATTACCCAGCATGACGTCAACGGAACAGTGGCCGTCGTGGCGTTCTCCGCAGCTACAACATTCTTTGGACTGATGCTTGCAGATGTATTTACTGTCGTGGCCGACCCGCGCGTGCGCGTTAGTTAGGAAGGGGGAGAGCAATGGCAATTGGAGATAACAAATCTAGTGGCGATCCGTCGCACCCATACTTTTCCCGCGACCCGATTCGTCGTGAAGAGGACGGTTTCAACACTAAGGGCAGCCAGCCTGACCCGGCCGGTGAACTGGGGATTGACCCGGACGGTCTAACCACGCCTAGCGCTAGCGAGGAGGGCCTGGAGGGCGTTCGGACCGAAGTTGCCGTCCAGGATGAAAAGGTCGCGAACCAGGCGTTTGAGGACGAGGACCTCGACAAGAAGCCTCTGACCCGCGGTCAGCTGATTTGGCGTCGTTTCTCCCGTTCGAAGACCGCGATGTTCGGCCTCATCGGTTTCATATTGATCGTGGTCTTTGCAATCATCGGCCCCTACATCAGCCCCTGGGAATACCGCCAGGTTGACAGTGGAAACTTCCTCAAGGGCCCGTCTGCTGAACACTGGCTTGGCACGGGACAGACGGGGCGCGACATGTTCGCTCTTACCGTTGCCGGCCTCCGCAAATCGCTGGTTATCGGCCTCTCCGTCGCCGCCATTCAAACGGTCGTCGCAGCACTGGTTGGCGCCTCAGCCGCATTCTTCGGAAAGTGGTACGACAAGGTGGTTCTGTGGATCATCGACTTGCTGCTGGTGATCCCCGCGTTCCTTCTGATCGCAATCATCACTCAGCGCATGTCTGGCAGTAAGAGCTCAACAATCACGTTCATTTTCCTGTTGGCAGCATTCTCCTGGATGCTGACGGCCCGCGTGATCCGTGCAATGACGCTGTCTGTCACCAACCTTGACTACGTGCGGGCCGCAAAGTACATGTCGGTTCCGTCATGGGCGACAATCACCAAGCACATCCTGCCCAACGTTTCGTCTTACCTCATCATTGATGCGACGCTCGCGGTGGTTGCCGCTGTCATGATGGAGACCTTCCTGTCGTACTTCGGTTTCGGTGTGCAGCCGCCAGAGACTTCTCTTGGCGTGTTGCTTTCAGAGGGCCAGGCGATGGCGACCTCGTTCCCCTGGACCTTCCTGGCACCCGCGACCGTCCTGACGTTGATGCTGGTGTGCATCAACTTCATCGGTGACGGTCTGCGTGATGCGATCGATCCGACCTCAAAGTCCGGAGGCACACTGTGAGTCGTCGAAACAAAAACCAGCCAACTTTCGAAAGCAATGCTCTACCAGAGAAGAAGGACGACGTTCCAGTTCTTGAGGTCAAAGACCTCAAGGTTACGTTCCCGTCCGAGGACGGTGCGGTTCACGCTGTTCGTGGCGTCAACTTCACACTGCGCAACGGGGAAGTTCTTGGGATTGTAGGTGAATCCGGGTCCGGCAAATCTGTTACCTCAATGGCTGTGATGGGTCTGCTGGACGAGGGCGCCAAGATTGAGGGCTCAGTCAAGATGTACGGGACTGAGATCCTCGGCCGCTCAGACGCCTACATGTCCAACGTCCGCGGCAAGGTCTTGTCGATGGTTTTCCAAGATCCGCTCTCCGCCCTGACACCTGTTTACACCATCGGTAGCCAGTTGGTTGAGGCACTGCAGATCCACCAGAAGATGACGGACAAGCAGGCGGAAGCACGCGCTGTGGAGCTGTTGGGACTGGTGGGGATCCCCAATCCTGAGGTTCGTTTCAAGTCTTTCCCCCACGAGTTCTCCGGGGGCATGCGTCAGCGCGTCATGATTGCCATGGCGATTGCCAATGACCCGGATCTGATCATTGCGGACGAACCAACCACGGCCTTGGATGTCACGATCCAAGCCCAGATCCTTGACCTGTTGCGCACCCTGCAAAAGGAGACTGGCGCGGCAGTCATCATGATCACCCACGACCTGGGTGTTGTTGCGGGAATGTCCGACAAAGTGTCCGTGATGTACGCGGGTCGTGTTGTTGAGTCCGGTCCTGTCGACGATGTTTTCTACCGTCCTCATATGCCGTACACAATCGGTCTGCTCGGCGCGTTGCCGAGGCCGGATGCGAAGTCGGATTCCGCCCTCGCTACCCTGGACGGGAACCCGCCCTCGATGCTGCAGGTGCCGACGGCTTGCCCGTTCGCGCCACGCTGCCCAATGGCCGTCGCGGCTTGCCTTGACGGTGAACCGGACCTGGAAGTTCTGCCTGCGGCCGCCCTCGCCATCGAGGATGAGAGAGTCACGGAGACAGGCGAAGACCGTGGACCTGACGCCGACCTTCCTCATCGCGCAGCCTGCATTCGCCAGGCGGAGATTGCTGAGAAGGGGTGGCATTACAAGGATATTTACCCGATTCCGCGTCACATTGACCGCATGGTTGGTCGCCGAGGGCGCGCGGATCGCGAGAACATTCTTGAACTGAAGGATGTCGTCAAGAC
>RRZT012992552.1_pt1 | contig 64692 bp, 55 predicted proteins | sample 2165551 | NCBI WGS metagenome assembly RRZT01 (sample SAMN10456910, study PRJNA506462) | wastewater metagenome | biome: wastewater; feature: sludge; material: wastewater sludge; isolation source: wastewater sludge with Escherichia coli K12::gfp cells carrying plasmid... | place: USA: Moscow, Idaho... | reverse complement strand
TTCTCCGGCGCGGTGATCCTGCTGGCCGGCCTGCTCGCGGACGTCATCTACGCCGCGCTCGACCCGAGGGTGCGGGTGACATGACCGAGCCTACGAACAGTACCGTCTTCGCATCGCGAAATGCCTTGTTGGTTCGCCGGTTCCGGCGCAACCGTCCGGCGGTAGTGTCACTCGTCGTACTCTCGCTCCTTTTCGTTGGCTGCTACGCGCTCCCCTCGCTGCTGCCGTGGTCCTACACCGACCTGGACTACTACGCGCTGCAACAGCCACCAAGTACGTCGCACTGGTTCGGCACCAATGCGCTGGGGCAGGACCTGTTCGCGATGACATTGCGCGGCATGCAGAAGTCGATGCTCATCGGCCTGTGCGTCGCGCTGATCTCCACCGCGATCGCCGCGACCGTCGGATCGGTGGCCGGATATTTCGGCGGCTGGCGGGACCGGGCGCTGATGTGGATCGTCGATCTGCTGCTGGTGGTGCCCAGCTTCATCCTGATCGCGATCATGACCCCGCGCGTCAAACAGAACGGCAGCGTGCTGCTGCTGATCGTGCTGCTGTCACTGTTCAGCTGGATGATCAGCTCACGCATGGTGCGCGGGATGACGCTGAGCCTGCGGGACCGCGAATTCGTCCGCGCCGCAAGATATATGGGTGTGCCCAGCTGGCGAATCATCGCCCGGCACATCCTGCCGAACGTCGCCTCGATCCTGATCATCGACACCGCGCTGAATGTCGGCCTGGCCATCCTGGCCGAAACCGGGCTCAGCTTCCTCGGTTTCGGCGTGCAACCGCCCGACGTGTCGCTGGGCACGCTGATCGCCGACGGCACCAAATCGGTCACCACGTTCCCGTGGGTGTTCCTGTTCCCCGCCGGTGTGCTCGTGACGATCGTGTTGTGCGCCAACCTGATCGGTGACGGACTGCGCGACGCCGTCGACCCCGGATCGGCCACCCTGCGGCAGTTGCGAGGTGGCCGGTGAGCCTGCTGCGGGTGACCGATCTGCACGTCACGTTCCCCACCGACGACGCGCCGGTGCACGCCGTCCGGGGCGTCGATCTGCACGTCGATCCGGGCGAAGTGGTCGCGGTGGTCGGCGAATCCGGTTCGGGCAAGTCGGCCACGGCGATGGCCGTCGTCGGGCTGCTGCCGGAGTACGCCACCGTGTCGGGATCGGTACAGCTGCACGGCGAGGAGCTGCTGGGCAGGTCCGATCCGGAACTCTCCCGCATCCGGGGCGCGAAGATCGGCACGGTGTTCCAGGACCCGATGTCGGCGCTGACGCCGGTCTACACCGTGGGCGATCAGATCGCCGAGGCCATCACCGTGCACCACCCCGCGACCGGACGCGCCGCCGCTCGGCGGCAGGCGATCGAACTGCTCGAGCTCGTCGGCATCAACCAGGCCGAACGGCGCGCCCGGGCCTTCCCGCATGAACTGTCCGGTGGCGAACGCCAGCGGGTGGTCATCGCGATCGCGATCGCCAACGATCCCGACCTGTTGATCTGCGACGAACCGACCACCGCGCTGGACGTCACCGTGCAGGCCCAGATCCTCGACGTGCTGCGGACCGCCCGCGACGTCACCGGCGCCGGGGTGCTGATCATCACCCACGATCTGGGTGTGGTGGCCGAGTTCGCCGATCGGGCCGTCGTGATGTACGCCGGTCGGGCCGTTGAAGTGGCTTCCGTGACCGCGCTCAATGCGGATCGCCGAATGCCTTACACCGCAGGGCTTCTGGGATCCTCACCGCGGCTCGACGCCCCGCAGGGCACCCGGCTGGTGCCGATCCCCGGGTCGCCGCCCGCGCTGAACGCCCTGGATCCGGGCTGCCCGTTCGCGCCCCGCTGCCCGCTGGTGATCGACGAGTGCCGGGCCGTCGAGCCACCCCTGGTGCCGGTGGCCGATCAGCACAGCGTGGCGTGTATCCGCAGCGACGAGGTCTACGGCCGCAGCGCCGCCGACATCTACGGCGTGTCGACCACAGTGCCACGTTCATCGGGTCCGGTTTCCGAACACATCGTGGTCGCGGTGCGCGATCTGGTGAAGACGTTCGAGTTGACCAAGGGGGTCGTGTTCCGCCGCCGCATCGGCGAGGTCTGCGCCGTCGACGGCGTCAGCTTCGACCTGCACCGTGGCCAGACGCTGGGCATCGTTGGCGAGTCCGGCTCGGGCAAGTCGACCACGTTGCACGAGGTCCTCGAGCTGAAGGCACCGCAGAGCGGCAGCATCGCGGTGCTCGGCACCGACGTCGCCACCCTGGACCGCGCGGGCCGGCGCGGGTTGCGCGGCGACCTGCAGGTGGTGTTCCAGGATCCGGTCGCCTCGCTGGATCCCCGGCTGCCGGTGTTCGACATCCTGGCAGAACCGTTGCAGGCCAACGGTTCCGACAAGGCCGTCGTCACCGCGCGGGTATCCGAACTGCTGGACACCGTCGGGCTGCGGCACGCCGATGCGGCGCGCTACCCGGCCGAGTTCTCCGGCGGCCAGAAGCAGCGGATCGGCATCGCGCGGGCACTGGCCACCGAACCGAAGATCCTGGCCCTCGACGAGCCGGTGTCGGCGCTCGACGTCTCGATCCAGGCCGGCATCATCAACCTGCTGTTGGACCTGCAGGACGAGCTCGGCCTGTCGTACCTGTTCGTCAGCCACGACCTGTCGGTGGTCAAGCACCTGGCGCAGCACGTCGCGGTGATGCACAAGGGCGTCATCGTCGAGCAGGGACCGGCCGACCAGGTCTTCGCGCACCCGCAGGACGAATACACCCGCCGGTTGCTGGCCGCGGTTCCGGGTCGGTTCCACGGGGACGCATAACCACGCCGTTAACATCGGTGTTCATGAAGCGCCGCCTGCTGTCCCTCGTATTGCTGATCGCCATGGCCTTTGTGGCCGGCTGCTCCGGCGGCCACACCCCGCCGTCGGCGGGCGGCAACGCCGAGGTCGGCACCACCAGTGACACCAACCCGCAGGACCCGGCGAACCTGAAACAGGGCGGCACCCTGCGCTTGGCGCTGACGTCGTTCCCGTCGAACTTCAACAACCTGCATATCGATGGCAACCTGGCCGACTACGGCAACCTGCTCAAGTGGACGATGCCGCGCGCCTTCCGGGTCGCCCCCGACGGCACGACGGCGGTCAACACCGACTACTTCACCAGCGTCGAGTTGACGTCCACCAGCCCGCAGGTGGTGACGTACACGATCAACCCGAAGGCAGTGTGGTCGGATGGCACCCCGATCACGTGGGAGGACATCGCCAGTCAGATCAACGCCACCAGCGGTAAGGACAAGGCGTTCCTGATCGCCGGCCCGTCCGGCGCCGACCGGGTCGGGTCGGTGACGCGCGGCATCGACGACCGTCAGGCCGTCGTCACCTTCGCGAAGCCCTATTCGGAGTGGCGCGGCATGTTCGCGGGCAACGGCATGCTCTGCCCGAAGGTCATGACCGCCACCCCGGAGGCCTTCAACAAGGGCTTCCTCAACGGTCCCCCGCCGTCGGCCGGCCCCTTCGTGGTGACCAGTCTGGACCGCACCGCCCAACGAATCACGTTGGCCCGCAACCCGAAATGGTGGGGTGCGACACCGGTGCTCGACTCACTGACCTACCTGGTGCTCGACGACGCCGCACTGATCCCGGCGTTGCAGAACAACACGATCGACGCTGCCGGGCTGGCCTCGCTGGACGAGCTGACCATCGCCCGCAACACCCCGGGCATCAGCATCCGCCGGGCACCGGGCGCCAGCTGGTACCACTTCACCTTCAACGGTGCGCCTGGTTCGATCCTGGCGGACAAGGCCCTTCGGCTCGCGATCGCCAAGGGCATCGACCGGCAGGCCATCGCCGACGTGACCCAGCGCGGGCTGGTCGACAAGCCGGTGCCCCTGAACAATCACATCTTCGTCGCCGGCCAGAAGGGTTATCAGGACAACAGCGCGGTGGTGGCCTTCGACCCGGAGAAGGCCAAGACCGAACTCGACGCGCTGGGCTGGAAACTCAACGGCGAGTTCCGCGAGAAGGACGGTAAGCAGCTGGTGATCCGCGACGTGCTGTACGACGCGCAGAGCACGCGGCAGTTCGGCCAGATCGCCCAGAACAATCTGGCCCAGATCGGGGTCAAATTGGTCCTGGATGCCAAGCCGGGCAACAACTTCTTCAGCCAGTACATCAACACCGGCGATTTCGACATCGCCCAGTTCAGTTGGGTCGGCGACGCGTTCCCGCTGGGCGGCCTGACCCAGATCTTCGCCTCGGGCGGGGACAGCAACTTCGGCAAGATCGGCTCGCCGGAGATCGACGCGAAGATCGAAGCGGTGCTCGACGAGCTCGATCAGGACAGCGCGCGGACGCTGGCCAACGACCTCGACCAGATGCTGTGGGCCGAAGGCTTTTCGCTGCCGTTGACGCAGTCACCCGGCAACGTCGGCGTCCGCAGCACACTGGCCAATTTCGGCCCGGCCGGCATCGGTGACCTCGACTACACCAAAGTTGGCTTCACGCGGTAACTTTCAGGCGATCGGTTTCGCGCCCGGGACCCGCTTCTCCACCGCGGCGGCCGCCTCGATGAATGCCACCAGCAGCCGGACCGATGCGTTCCCGGGCATGTCGTCGAGTTCGCCGGCACGCGAAGCCAACTCGCCGGCATGCCCGTCGACCACCGACCGGATGATCTGCAGCGCGGCCGCTTCGCGGGTGTCCAGGATGCTGTGCGCCGCGGTTCGGAGTTCGACCAGCACCGCATCGGGGATCAGCTCGGCCACCCGCGCGGCGACCGCCGGCGGAGTGGTCAGATCGCGTTGCCCGGAGACCACCACGGTGTGCCAGTCGAACCGCGGCATTTCGGCAACCAGGTCATAGGGCTCGCCCTCGAAGGCGGGCGTGGGCCCGGGGATCTGATCGGCCACCTTGAGCAGCGCCTCGGACGGATCCAGCGGCAGCCCGTCCGGCTGACCCGCGTAGTCGAGTTCGCGGAATGCGATGCGGCCCACCAGGTCGACTTCGTTGTGGTACGGAATGTTTCGCAATGACAGGGTGCCGAGCTGGGTCATGGCCCGCCACAGCAGGGTGTGCCCGGCCAGCAGCAGATCGAGCAGCCGGGACAACAGCGGCAGGCCACCGATGGCGTAGGCGGTCGCGGCGACCTCGCCGGACAGCGAGTCGAATGCGCCGCCGCTGACCAGTCGGCGCACCTTCTCGGCGACATCCGCGCTGCCGGTTCGATAGCCGTCGAGCAGCAGCCCGCGGACGGCACTGCGAATGTCCTCGATGTCGCGCGCCGAGAGCACCGGGGAGTCCAGCACCATGGCGTGGATCCGCCCGGGGTACCGGACCCCGAGCCCGGCCGCCAGGTAGGTGCCGTACGAGGAGCCGTAGACGACGGCGCGCTCGGCGCCGACATCGTCGAGCACCGCGTTCAGGTCGTCCACCACCTGGTCGATGGTGATCGCGGCGGCGGGCAGATCGTGGCCGTCGTCGTCATGCCGCGACATGCCCACGCCACGGTGCTCCATCATCAGGATGTCCAGACCGAGGGCGCTCGCGTGCTTGCGCATGGCGCAGTACGTCTGGATCGACGCGATGCCCGGGCCGCCGGGAATGACGAGCACCGGGTGCGGCGACGGCGGACCGGTGCGCACGTAGTGCAGGTCGAACTGCCGCGCTCCGTCGGGGGTGATCGGTCGGCGGATCGACCGGACGCCGGACTGGGCCGCCAATCGGGCCTCCAGCAACCGGGATCGGGGCGTCCACCTCATCGCGCCCCATTGTGCCGCACCGACCCAGGTTTACGAACGTTTATTTACGGATGTAAAGTGATGTCTCGTGCCCGTATCGACTCGCCGACGCAATGCCCGCGGCAGCGGCGTACTGCTGCGGGACGAGATTCTGACCGCGGCCACCGACCTGATGGATGCCGTCGACAACGAGTCCGATCTGACGTTGCGCGGCATCGCGTGCGCCGCCGGCATCACCGCGCCGGCCATCTATGCGCACTTCCCCGACCGCGACGCCATCGTGGCGGCCCTCGCCGAACGCGCCTGGCACGACGTCGTCGACGAGATCCACGCCGCGGCGGCGGACGGCGCCGATCCCCGGGACCGGTTGCACCGCGGCTGCACCACCTACGTGGCGTTCGCCCAGCGTCACCCCCAGCGGTACGCCATGATGACGCGCGCGGCCGCGTTGACGCCCTCCGCCGCCGAGGCACTCGGTGTGGTGACCCGGGGCCTGGCCAACTGCCGGGTACACCCCGAGCAGCCGGCACCGGCCGAGTTGCCGCGCATCGCCGCCGCACTGTCCACCGCCCTGCACGGCGTCGCCATGCTCAACCGCACCGACGCACCGTCAATGTGGCTGGCCGACCTCAGTCCCACCGAGGTCATCACGACGCTGGTCGACAGCGCCGTCGACCAGCTCCACCGCGCCGAGGAGAACAGATGACCAGCGCCTTCGACACCGGCATCGCACTCGAGCCGGTGGAGCCCGGTCGCATGCGCGGCCGCACGGTGCCCGAATGGGCCAACATGGTCGGACCGTTCGGCGGGATCACCGCTGCCACCCTGCTACACGCGGTGCAGGTCCAGCCCGACTGCCACGGCCAGCCGGTGGCCCTCACGGTCAATTTCGCCGCGCCCATCGCCGACGGCGACTTCGACATCGTGCTGCGGGCCGCCCGGACCAACCGGTCGAATCAGCACTGGATCATCGAACTGATCCAGGGCGGCGAGACCAAGACCACCGCCACCGCCCTGTTCGGGCTCCGCCGCGAGACCTGGGCGGCCGACGAGGCCGTGATGCCCGTGGTACCGGCGCCGGAAGATGTTGCGGTACCAGGCTTTCCGCCCCGGGTGCACTGGACGCGTAACTACGAGATGGTGTTCCTCGACGGAGAGGTGCCGCAGCCCGACACCGGCCCCAACCCGTCGTCGACGACCACGCTGTGGATGCGCAACACCCCGCCGCGCCCGTTGGACTTCCCCGCCCTGACCGCGATGTGCGACCTGTTCTACCCGCGCATCTACCGACGACTCGGTCGCGTCGTGCCCGCCGGGACCATCTCGATGAACATCTACTTCCACGCCGATCAACACGAGGTCGACGCACAGGGCCACGACTTCATCCTGGGCACGGCGCGGGCAAACCGGTTCTCGCTGGGCTATTTCGGCCAGACCGCCGAACTGTTCGGTCGCGACGGCACCCTGCTGGCCTCCACCCAGCAGATCGTCTACTTCAAGGACTGACGCGGCTTCTCCGGCGAGCGTGCGTGTCGGTCCACGACACGCTGCGGCCAGGCGGTTCGTCACGCACCGTCGCTCAGGTTCGTCCTGATCCAAAGCGGCGATCGGCGCCGAGCCCTTCGGCAGAACCGGAGACATGACCCAGGCACCGGTCTCCGCCGCACTGCTCCCCGGCACTGCGGCCGAAGCCGACGGCTTCATGGTGTCGGCGGCGTCGACACCGGGCACCTTCAACGACGTCGTCGACGCCGTGGTAGCGGAGTTGCAGCGCCGCAAGCTGTTCCGCACCGAGTACACCGGCTCCACGTTGCGGCAGCATCTCGGACTGCCCGCGGTGACGCCGGCCGATTTCGGGTCCGCGCCGCGGATTCGGGCGGTCAGCTGACCGACAACTCGACGGTGTGCGCCGTGGACACCCCGCGATAGCGATCGGCCGCACAGGTCAGCACGATCACCTGGCCGTCGGCGCCGACCGTGTCGAAGACGGCGCCCATCCGGGCGAGGCGGTCAGGATCGCTGAACCCCAGCGCGTCGTCGATCATCACCGGCACGGCGTCCTGCGTGTCGACCAGGGCGGCCACCGCCAGCCGGGCCAGGATCCCGAGCTGTTCCCGCGCGCCGCCGGACAGTGATTCGAACGGCACGGTACGACCGTCGAGGGTCCGGTTCCGGATCTGCAGATCGCTGTCGATCTCGACCTCGAAGGTGGGCCCGAACACGATGCGGCCCAGACGTTCCAGCTCGTCCCGGAACGGCTGGACGTAACGCTGCCGGGTGGTGTCCCGGTGCCGGCCCATCACGTCGCGCAGCGTCCGGGCAGCATCGGCCCGGCGCCGCACGCGGTCATGTTCGGTCACCGCGTGCTCATGACGGACCCTGGCCGCATCCAGCCGGCCCCGGCGCCCTTGGGTCCCGATGACCGTCAACTCGACCTCGATGTCGTGCAGATCCCGCTCGATGCCGCCGTGCTGGCGCGTGAAATCCGTGACGTCGGCGCGGGCCGCGCTCAGCTCCGCGGCCACGGTCGGCGGGTCGGCCTGGGCCATCCGCGCCCGAACGGCGTCGACCCGCGCGGCGATGCACTGTGCCTCATCGGCGCTCGCCTGGGCGCGCACCGCGAGATCATCGTCGGAGATCTCGGCGTGCTGAGCGGCCAGCCGGTCGACGGCGGCGGCATGCTCGCGCCGCGCGGCCGCTGCCTTCTCCCGCAGAGCCGTTGCCGCCAAACGTCTCTCGGTATCCTGCTTGGCAGCGGCAACCACCAGTTTTCGTTGTGTCTCGTCGGCCTCGGCCGCCAGGCCCCACGCGGCTTCGGCGGCCGCTGCCTCCGACCGCACCGCGGTCGGGTCGACCGGATCGCCATCGGTCAACTCTGCCCGCAGGGTTTCCAAGCGATCGCGCAACGCCGCGGCGCTGTCGCCGCCCAGCAGCCCGGTGAGCGTTCCCGTGAGGTGGTCGCGTTGGCTCAGCAGTTCCCGTCGGGTGGCGTCGAGCTGGCGGGCCTCCGCGAGGTCGGCCACACCGGGGCCGGCCAGGGCTTCGGCCAGCTGCCGGCGCGCCGCGACGAGCCGGGCATGCGTGTCGTCGCCGGGAACCACCGACAGCGAGCCGACCCCGGGTAACGCGATTTCCGTATCATCCGCGACGGTCACAGTATGGGACTGCCCGGCCGCCAAAGTGATTCGCCGGCCGCCGATGAGCAGATCGACCCCGGACTCCGCGGTGAACCGCACCTGCGGGGCCGACAATGCCGCCTTCGCTTCGGCCAGCCCGACGTCGGCCGAGGCTTCCTCGATGGCACGGAATGCCTTTTCGGTCAACGGAATGTCGCGTAACCGAACGGCCACCTGGTTCAGGGCAGACTCGGCGGTGTCGATTGCTGCGAGCCGGGGCGCGAGGCGATCGGCTTCCTCCCGGGCGGCGAGTTCGGCCAACGCGCGCCGAGCGGTCTCGGCCCGGGACAGGCCCTGTTGCAGCACTGCCGCCGCATCGGCGGCCAGTCGTTCGGCCTCGGCGAGCACCTGGACGCCGGACTCGGCGGCCTCGGCGGCCTGGCCGGCGGCGGTGTCGGTGACGAGGACTTCCTCGGCGCGGGTGTTCACCTCGGCGCGCAGGCGGAGCCGGTCCTTGTGCGCGGCAGCAGCGTGGGCGCTGGTGGCGACCGCGGCGGCTGCCGCGTTCTCCTCGGTCCGGAGTTCGTCGGCCAGGGCGGTGATCGCCGTGTCGGCGGCCTCCGCGGCGGCCAGCCGCGCGGTGAGAGCGGCTCGGCCGTTCTCCAATTCGGCCAGCTCGGCGGCCAGTTCGGCGTGCCGGCGAACCCGGGCATCCACCTCGGCGACGGCGGTCTCACATTCGGCGACCCCGGCGGCGGCGGCATCCACGGCGGCCCGGACCGCCGCCCACTCCCCCGTCGGCCGGCCGGTCGCGGTGAAGTAGCGACCGAACTCGGTGTCGATCCGCTCGATCAGCAACGGCTCACTGCCGGACAGGCCCGCGAGGTCGTCGGCGTCGCCGGCGGCGATGTCCAGCGCTCGCGACAGTGCATCACACCCCGACAGGTCCACCGCGGCCGTCGAGGCGGCCTGCAATACCCGTTGGGCCTGCCACAGGCCGGTGTCGACCGTCTCGGCGAGCATCGAGCGCACCCGGTCGTGCGCCTCATCGCCGGTGATCTGTTCGCGCTGCGGCGCGATGATGGTCAGTTCGGTCTCGCACTTCTTGTGGAAGCGCTTGCGATAGACGAATCGGTAGCGGCCCGTGCTGATTTCGGCGGTGACCTCCGAGCCGACGTCGGCGTGGGTGGGCTTGATCTGCTTGACGTCCTTCTTCGCGGATCGATCCTTGGACTCGAGGAGCAGATCGAGCGCCTCGATCAACGAGGATTTCCCGACCTCGTTGGGGCCGCTGACCACCGTGACACCCCGATCGGGGAACTCGATCTCGCGGTGCGCGATGCCCCGGTAGTTCGTCAGGACCAGCCGGTGCAGCCTCATGCGGCACCGCTTCGGGGCGCGGCCAACCGCAGTAGCAACGCCAGGGCGCCCTGCGCGGCCAGCGCCGCCTGCTCGGAGGCAGCGTCATCGGACCGCGCCGTGGCCACCAGCTCGGCGACCGCCGAGGCAGCGAACCCGCCGATGCCCAGATCGCAGAATTCCGCGTCGTCGGGCACCACTGCCAGGTCACAATGCCTGTCCCACAACCCGATCCACGCGAACAACCGGGAGTACTTGTCCAGGTGGGCGTCCAGGGCGGCCCGGTCGGTGACCGACAGCGTGCCGGTGAGCACCAGTTGCACGACGGTGCGGTCCTTGTCCGGTATGAGGTCGAGGTTCATGTCCAGGTCGGCGACGTCGCGGTCATTGTCGAGCTGCGTACGCAGCGTGGTGAACCGCCAGCGTCCGACCCGGCGGGCATCGACGTGGGCCCGGCCGCCGTCGTCGATGTCGACCACCAGCACATGACCGGGATCGGATTCGATGTCGTCATAGTTGGTGACCTCGGGTGAGCCGGAGTACCAGATGCGCCCGCAGTCACCCACCCGGGTTCGGGAATGCCTGTCCCCCAAGGCCACATAGTGCACGGCACCGCGGTCCAGGGCGTCGCGCAGCGCCGTCAGCCGGATGGTCGACGGCCGGGTGGGATCGGGGTCGAGGGTGTCGACCGCGCCGTGCGCGACCAGCACCCGGATGGTGCCGTCGGCCGGCAGGTCCGCGAGCGCCTCGGCGGCCAGGTCGGTGGTGGGCCGCTTCGACCGCCACGGCGCCGCGACGATCTGCAGTCCGGGCCGGACGTCGTACACACCGGCCCGGTCCAGCACGGTGACGTTGGGCGGGCACTCGGCCACGAACAGGGCGCTGGTGAACACCGACGCCGCGTCGAGGGGATCGTGGTTGCCGGGCAGCAGGTACACCGGAATGTCGATGGCGCGCATGGCTTCCAGCGACTGGCTGACGACACGCGGGTCGAGCTGGTTGTCCTCGAACACGTCGCCGGCGACCACCACGAACTCCGCGCCCGACTCCGCCGCGACGGCACCCAGGCCGGCCACCGCGTCGCGCCGGGCGGCAGCGTAGCGCGGCTGCGCCTCGCCCTGCAGGAAGTGCCGCGTCATGCCGAGTTGCCAGTCGGCGGTGTGGATGAACCGCATCGTGTTTCCCCTGTTCGTGACGCCTGGTTCGTGGTCGAGTGCGAGTCTATGGCGGGGTACCGACAAGTTCGGGGATGCCGCTCGGCATGGAGCGATACGGTGCACGCGTGACTGATGATCAACGTGTCCTGGTGCTGCTGCGGCACGCGAAGTCCGACTACCCACCGGGGGTCGGCGACCACGAGCGGCCCCTGGCGCCGCGCGGTGAACGCGAGGCGGGCCTGGCCGGCGACTGGCTGCGGTCGGGGGGCGCCGGGGCCATCGAGCCGTCCATCGATTCGGTGTTGTGCTCGACGGCCACCCGGACCCGCCAGACCCTGGCGCGCACCGGGATCGACGCGCCCACCGAGTTCCTCGACCGGATCTACGGCGCGACCCCGGGCGCGATCATCGACGAGATCAACCGCGTCGACGCCAACGTCCGCAGTCTGTTGGTGGTCGGCCACGAGCCGGCGATGTCGCAGTTGGCCCTGGGCCTGGCGGGCGTCGATGGCAGCAACCCGGCGGCGATCGAGCGGATCATGATGAAGTACCCGACGTCGGCGATGGCCGTGTTACGGATGTCCCGACCGTGGCACTCGCTCGAACTCGGCGGCGCGATGCTCACGACGTTCCACGTGCCCCGGTAGACCCGCCAGGGTGCACAGAAGTTCGCGGCGAAGCGGCGAGTCGCGGACCGACGCGCACACTCGCCGGGGAAATGGTCAGGAGCTGGTGGCCAGTGTCAGCTCCATGAGCTTGGTGGCCATTCCGCAGGCGTCGATCCCCGGGGCCTGCGGGTTGACCCACCAGCCCACGACACCGCCGGCGTCGCTGGCCACGCCGCAGGCGTCGCCGGAGTGCATGAGGATGGACGGCACACCAGCGATGTTCTTGTTCTCCACCTGGTAGTTCAACGCCGCGGCAACCTTCTTCTCGTTGTCCAGGCTGCCCTGCTCGAACCAGAACCGGGTGATGTCGACCAGACCGCCGGGATTGGCCGCCTGCCAGCGGCACACCGCGCCGACGAACGTGCTCTGGATGTCGGCCGGATCGGCGCCCACGGTCTTGGCGATCACGTCGGCGGTCAGGACGTCGCATTCCTTGAGGAGATTCGGGTAGGTCTGCTGGGAGTCGTTGTTGCGCGGCCCGGCACCCTCGCGGGCGGCCGTGCCGTCGACCACGTTCGAACATCCGGTGATGGCGGCGGCCGTCGCGACGACCATGACCGCGCCCGCCACGAGGCGCCGAGTGCTCATTTGATGTTCCTGATCGATTGGGTGGCCAGCTGCTTGGCCACGTCGCAGGGCGGCGGGAAGCCCTGCTGGGCGAAGCTGACCGACCACTCGATGAAGTCGTCGTCGAACTGGATACCGACCTCGCAGAGGTTGTCGCCCAGCGTCGGATCGGTACCGACCGCGACGAACCCGCTGTGGCCGTCGATGTTGATGTCGTCGACCCTGGTCCGGGACAGTTCCTCGGTCTTGCGCTCCCGGCCGATGGGGCTGCCGCGGAACCAGGTGAAGGAGAAGCTGGGGCCGACGATGCCGCCGTTGACGAGCCACTGGCAGCCGACAGAGTTCTTGGCGGTGTTCACCAGTCCGCTCACCTGGGTCAGCTGCTGAACGGTCTGATCGCTCACCCCGCCGCATTCGGGGAACATCGGCCCATGCTTGGCGTCCGCGCTGGGCGCCGGTCCCGACGGCCCGCTGGGCCCCGGCCCCGAGGAGCCCGAATCGGAACATGCGGCAACGGCCGACATCCCGGTGAGGACGACGACGGCAGCGAACACGCGCAGCGTGAGCGCTCTGACGTTGCGGTTCACCGGTCCGCACACCCGTTGCTCGTCACAGCATGCACTGTAGCGGCAGCATCTGCGGTGAAGCGTCGACACGCCTATTGACCTGCACTTTTGTTGACGTCTGGTGATGTGCGAAAGTAGCGGGATGCTCCTGGCACTGCTGCGAAAGTACGTGCGGCCGTACCGGGGTCTGGTCGCGATGGTGATGCTGCTACAGACGATCAGCACGCTGGCCTCGCTGTACCTGCCGACCGTGAACGCCAGGATCATCGACGACGGCGTGGCCCGTGGCGACACCGGAACCATCGTGCGACTGGGCGGCGTGATGCTGGCCGTCACCGCGCTGCAGGTGGCGTGCGCGATCGGCGCGGTCTACTTCGGGTCGCGGGCCGGGCTGGGTTTCGGGCGCGACGCCCGGGCGGCGATGTTCCACCACATCACGACGTTCTCCGAACACGAGACCACCCGGTTCGGCCCCGCCACGCTGCTGACCCGCAGCACCAACGACGTCCAGCAGATCCAGATGCTGGTGCAGATGACGTTCACCATGCTGGTGACGGCGCCGATCATGTGCGTGGGCGGAATCGTGATGGCGGTCCACCAGGACGCCGGACTGTCCTGGCTGCTGGTGATCAGCGTGCCGGTGCTGGCGGTGGCCAACGGCCTGATCATCCGCCGCATGCTGCCGATCTTCCGCCGGATGCAGCAGCTGATCGACGGCGTGAACCGGGTACTGCGCGAACAGCTTTCCGGGATTCGGGTGATCCGCGCGTTCGCCCGCGAATCGGTCGAACGGGACCGGTTTCGCGTCGCCAACACCGACTTGGCCGACACCGCGCTGGAAGCGGGCCGCTGGCAGGCCCTGATGCTGCCGGCGACCACGCTGACCATCAACATCTCGTCGGTGGCGCTGATCTGGTTCGGCGGCAAGCGAATCGACGCCGGCCATATGCAGGTGGGCTCCCTGATCGCATTCCTCTCGTATTTCATGTTGATCCTGATGTCTGTCCTGATGGCGACGATCTTCTTCGTGATGCTGCCGCGGGCCTCGGCCTGCGCCGAACGGATCACCGAGGTGCTGTCCACCCCGGCGGCGATCGCCGACCCGGTCGCGCCGGTCGAACCCCGCGGCCCACGCGCGGGCCTGGTCGAATTGCGCGGGGCCGGTTTCCGGTATCCGGGCGCGGAAAAGCCGGTGCTGCAGGATGTCTCGTTCACAGCTCGGCCCGGGACCACCACGGCCATCGTGGGCAGCACCGGATCGGGCAAGTCGACGTTGGTGTCGTTGATCTGCCGGCTCTACGACGTGACCGACGGCGTGGTCCTGGTGGACGGTGTCGACGTTCGCGACCAGGCGACCGAAGAGCTGTGGACGGGGATCGGTCTGGTCCCCCAACGCGGATACCTGTTCTCCGGCACGGTGGCCGACAACCTGCGCTACGGGCTCGCGGGGGCGACGGACGACCAGATGTGGGAGGCGCTGCGGGTTGCCCGCGCCGACGATTTCGTCCGCGCGCACCCCGACGGCCTGGGAATGCGGGTGGCCCAGGGCGGTGCCAACTTCTCCGGCGGTCAGCGTCAGCGGCTGGCGATCGCCCGCGCGGTGATCCGGCGCCCGTCGGTGTACCTGTTCGACGACGCGCTGTCCGCGCTCGACGTACACACCGATGCCGCCGTGCGCGCCAACCTGCGGCAGGTGGCTGCTGATTCGGCAGTTATCATTGTGGCTCAACGTATTTCGACGGTGATGCACGCCGAACAGGTGATCGTCCTGGACACCGGCCGGGTGGTGGGACGCGGCGATCACGCGACGCTGCTGGACGAGTGCCCGGCCTACGCCCAGTTCGCCGAGTCGCAATCGGTGAGTGCCTCATGAGCGGACCGATGCGCGGTGCGCTGCGCATGCAACAGGCGCCGGCGCAGCGGTCCCGGGACTTCCGCGGCAGCGTGGGGCGCCTCCTGCGCCGACTCACCCCGCAGCGCGGACCAACCCTGACCGTGGTGGTCCTGGCGGTGCTGGGCATCGGGATCGGAGTGGTCGGACCGCGGATCCTGGGCCACGCAACCGATCTGCTGTTCAACGGCGTGATCGGTCGACAGCTACCCGCCGGCCTCAGCAAGGAGCAGGCCATCGCCGCGGCCCGTGCCCGCGGCGACAACACGTTCGCCGATCTGTTGTCCGGCATGAACGTGATCCCCGGCCACGGCGTGGATTTCGGCGCCGTCGGACGCACCCTGTTGCTGGCGCTCGGCCTGTATCTCGTTGCCGCGCTGCTGGTGTGGCTGCAGGCGCGACTACTCAACGTCGCCGTCAAACGCACCATGCTCACGCTGCGCGCCGATGTCGAGGACAAGGTTCATCGACTCCCGTTGGCGCACTTCGACAACCGTCAGCGCGGCGAACTGCTCAGCCGGGTCACCAACGACGTCGACAACATCCAGACCTCGGTGTCGATGACGATCAGCCAATTGCTGACGTCGGTCCTGACAGTGGTCGCCGTGCTGGGGATGATGCTGAGCATTTCTCCCCTGCTGACGCTGATCGCGGTGGTCACCGTGCCGGTATCGCTGTGGGTCACGCGGGTGATCACCCGCCGGTCGCAGAAGATGTTCGTCGCGCAATGGCGCAACACGGGCCGGCTCAACGCCCACATCGAGGAGACCTACAGCGGATTCACCGTGGTTCGGACGTTCGGCCATCGGACCGCGGCGCGGGAGAAGTTCGCGGGCCTCAACGACGATGTGTTCCATTCCGCGTTCGGCGCGCAGTTCTTCTCCGGATTGGTCGGCCCGGCGACGATGTTCGTCGGCAACCTGGGTTACGTGGGGGTCGCGGTGGTCGGCGGCCTGCACGTCGCGACCGGTCAGATCACGCTGGGCGCGATCCAGGCGTTCATCCAGTACGTCCGCCAGTTCAACCAGCCGCTGACCCAGATCGCCGGGATGTACAACACATTGCAGTCCGGAGTGGCCAGTGCCGAGCGGGTCTTCGATTTCCTCGACGAACCCGAACAGTCGGCCGAGCCGCCTCGTGAGCTGCCCGTCGGCGCGGGCCCTCCCCGGGTGGAGTTCGACGACGTCACCTTCAGCTACGTGCCGGGTTCCCCTGTGATCGAACATCTTTCGCTGATCGCCGAGCCCGGCCAGACGGTCGCGATCGTCGGGCCGACCGGCGCCGGGAAGACCACGGTCGTCAACCTGCTGATGCGGTTCTACGAGCTGGACGGCGGCCGGATCCTGATCGACGGCGTGGACACCACCACCGTGGGCCGGCACTCGCTGCGCACCCAGATCGGAATGGTACTGCAGGACACCTGGCTGTTCACCGGGACCATCGCGGAGAACATCACCTACGGCCGGCCCGGCGCCAGCCACGACGACATGCTGGCCGCGGCGCGGGCGGCGCACGTCGACCGCTTCGTGCAGACGCTGCCCGACGGATACGACACGGTGGTCAGCGACGACGGTGGTGCGGTGAGCGCCGGCGAGAAACAGCTCATCACGATCGCCCGGGCCATCCTGGCCCGCCCTCGGCTGCTGGTCCTCGACGAGGCCACCAGTTCGGTGGACACCCGGACCGAGCTGCTGATCCAGCGGGCGATGGCCGAGTTACGCAGGGACCGAACGAGTTTCATCATCGCGCATCGCCTCTCGACGATCCGCGACGCCGACCTGATCCTGGTGCTGGATGCTGGCCGGATCGTCGAGCGGGGTACCCACGCCGAGCTGCTGGACCGCCGGGGCGCCTACTGGGAGATGTTGCGCGCCTGAGGGTCACCCCACCGGCGAGCGCACAGCCACGTACGCTCTGACCCGCTCGAACCGTACGTGGCTGTGCGCTCGGCACCCATGGTTACAGATCCGGGCCCCGGTCGCGCAGTTCGTCGACCTCGGCCATGGCGTCGCGCAGCTTGATCAGCCATTCCTCGGCGTGCTCGCCGACGAGTTTGACCGACCAGGCCAGCGCGTCGGCCCGGGACCGTGCGACGCCGGCGTTCACCAGGGTGTCGAGCACCTGACGTTCGGGCTGGCGGAGCCGGGTCATGACGGGGACCGCGAGATGGGTGAACATCACCCGGTCGCCGTCGGGCCCGGTGCGCACGCCCCAGGACACCTTGCGGCCGAACCGGTCCTGCGCCTCGTCGGCGATGTGCATCCGTTCGGGGCGGGTGTCCTCGCGGAACCGGGACGCCCGCCCATCGGCGCGCGCTCTGGTCTCCGCCTCGTCCGGGGCGGGCAGCCGGCCGATGACGGTGATCTCCTCCCGGTCGACGACGACCTCCGGATCACCGTCGAACCAGGAATCCGGGAGTCGTCCGGCGAACCAGTCGGGAGCCTCGGCGACGTCGTGATGCGATCTATGTTTACTAGTCATGCTTACACAATTACATGATTACATAACTGGTGTGGGCATGGTTCGCCACCGGTGAACACCCAAAGCGGCGATCAGCGCTTACGCAGGAGCCAGACCCCGCCGGCCGCGACGAGCGCGACCGTCAACACGAACGCCCATCCCCCGCCGAGCAGCCACCACACCACACCCACGGCAACGATCGCCGGCGAGAGGGCGAACAACACCATGCCGGGGTTCTGCTTGACGACCTCGAGTGCGCCGCGCGCCCGCTCCCGATCGATCTCGTTACCAGCCATGACGACCAGGATGCTCGGTATCGGACCAGCGGGCAACCGACGACGGTCAGCTGCCCCTGGGCCGGCGAACCCGGAACAGCTTGGTCATCCCCTGAATGCCCTTGAGGTGCCGGATACCGGCGTAGGACCAGTCGAAGTCGCCGTCATCGCCAACGGCCTCCCGGACGCCCGCGCCCACCAGGACCGTTCCGGGCCGGGCCGCGGCGGTCACCCGGCTGGCCCGGTTCACCGGGCTACCGAACCAGTCGCCGGCGCGGCTGACCGCCTCGCCGTGAGCAAGTCCGATCCGCAGCCGCGGGAACCCCGGATCCGCCTCGGCCGCGCCGGCCAGTTCGAGCATGGCGTTCAGCAACGGGACCGGCTCCGGGCACACCAGCATCACGGCGTCCCCGATGGTCTTGATGAACCGCACCGGTGGCTCTGCGACGTCGCGGGCCATGGTCGCCAGCCGGTAGGCCAATTCCTCGAGCCGTTCGGGCTCGACCGCCTCACCCAACCGGGTGAAGTCGACCAGGTCGGCAAAGGCCACCGTGACCTCCCGGGCGCCCGGTAACGGTTTGCCCGACGCGCGCTCGGCGGCACTGACGGCCTCGGTATCCATCGCGTGCCGCAACTGCACCAGCAGCATGTCCTCGACCATGGGCCCCAGCAACGGTGCCGCAGCGGCCACCACCAGCTCCGAACCCTTGGCCGCGTCGAGTTCGGTTGCCCCGGGTCGGATTACGGTCGCCAACGCCGAATATCGCATTGTCTCGGCAGCGTGCGACAGGCCCTCCGCCAGGGTCCGGGTGACCTGCAGGAGCTGTTCGGGGTCAAAGCCGAGCGCCAGGAACTTCGCCGTGTGCGCGATGGCGTCGCCGTCGGCCCGCAGGTAGACCGCCTCGTCCGGATCGTCGACGGTCGACAGGCCGATCGCGCGTTGCACCCGCTGCACCATGTCCAGATCGAGCCCGAACTTCGCACCGATATCGCGGGTCGACACGTAGACGCCGTCGTCGCCGATCAGACGCCGGGACGCCAGGACCATCGGCGCCCAGGAGTTCCGGATCTGGTCGGCCGTGAAGCCTTTCGCGAAGAGCCACCCGACCAGCTCGGCACGTTCCTCGCGCTCCTGACCCTCGAGGCCGTCGAGCAGGCCCGAGGCTTCGACATCGACTTCCACGATCACAGGCGCCACAGTACATTTTCCCGGTGCCGCGAGACGAGGTGTCGGGTCTGCCGCCGATTGTCGGCGGGCAACCGACGACACTGTTTCTGGGTAACGCGCCGAGCGTGCTGTCCCTGGCCCGCCAGCAGTACTACGGGAATCCGCGAAACGCGTTCTGGCCGATCATGGGTTCACTGCTCGGGTTCGCCCCCGATGCGCCGTACCCGCAGCGGACGGCGGCGTTGGTGGCGGCCGGTCATGCGGTGTGGGATGTGCTGGCATTCTGTCGGCGGACCGGGTCGCTGGATTCCGCGGTGGAGCGAGAATCCATGGTGGTCAACGACTTCGAGACATTCTTCGCGACGTGGCCGACGATCCGGCGGGTGTATTTCACCGGGGGTGCCGCGCAGATCAACTATCGGCGGCTGGCGTTCACCCCACCGGAGGTGGAATACGTGCGACTGCCCTCGAGCAGCCCCGCGCACACCGTGCCGTTCGCGGTGAAGCTGGCGGCGTGGCGGGCCGCGCTCGGCGACTGACCCGACGAGCGTCCGCATTGGTACACCCCGCGCGGCGTGTCACCGTACAGACGCGGCCGCTCGCGGGAAGAAGGGTGCTTACGAGACCGGGGGGCGGCGCTGGGCCCACGGGCGGTCGGCCTCGATCTCGGCGGCCAGGGACAGCAGCGTGGCCTCGTCGAAAGGCCGGCCCACCAACTGGATCGACAGCGGCAGCCCGTGCCGGTCCAGACCCCACGGGACGACGGCGGCCGGCTGGCCGGTCGCGTTGAACGCCGCCTGGTAGGGCACCCGTGCCGCCACCAGCGCGAGCGTGGCGACGGCCCCGCGCTTGCGGTAGGCACCCACCCGCGACGGCCCGGTTGCCGCACCCGGGGTGATCACCACATCGCAGTCGTCGAAGATCCGCAGCATCTGCGCGGTCATATCCGCTTCGGCGGCAAGGATTTTCGCCATCCGGGCATCGGAGATCAACCGGCCGATGTTGGCGAAGCCGCGGGTCCGCGAATCCAGTCGCTCCGGGTGCGGCAGCGTCCGGACGTCGTCGTAGGCACCCCGGAAGTACCGCGGCATCACCTGGCCGTACACCAGTGACAGCGGGTAGTCGATATCACGCACCACCACGTCGTGGCCGAGTTCGCGCAACACCTGACCGGCCTGGTGCACCGCGGCTCGCTGCTCGGCGTCACGGTGCGCGGTCAGCAACGGAGGAACGTTGGTGCTCAACGCAATTCGCAACCGGTTCGGCGGCCGCGAGGCGGCCCGGACGAAGCCGCCCTCCGGGCCGGGCATGGACTTGTCACACGTCACGTCCAGGAACAGCGCGGCGTCCTCCACGGTGCGGGTCAGCGGACCGCACGCCACCATGCCGTTCCACGCATCGTCGTGCGGAGCCAGCGGCACCCGGTCGCGCTGCGGCTTGAGGCCGAACAGACCACACCAGGTCGACGGGATCCGGATCGAGCCGGCGCCGTCGGAACCCAGCGCCCACGGCGCCAGGCCCGCCGCCACGGCGGCCGCGCTGCCGCCGCTGCTGCCGCCGGGCGTGCGCGAGAGGTCCCACGGGTTGTGGGTGGCGCCGTAGGACACCGTCTCGGTGAACGGCCACAGCATCATCTCGGGGACGGCCGTCTTACCCAGGATCACCGCGCCGGCCTCGCGCAACAGCCGGACCACCTCGGCGTCCTTGGCGGGTGCCGGGCCGTGCGCGGTTCCGCCGTAGGTGGTGGTCTCGCCGGCGACGTCGGTGTCGTCCTTGATCGCGATCGGCACACCCAACAGCGGCAGTCGCTCCCCCGCGTCCAGGCGCTGCTGCGCGGTCGCCGCATCAGCGCGGGCCGCGGCGGTGCGCACGACCCGGTAGGACCGCAGCTCCGGGTCCAGTCGGGCGATCCGTTCCAGGTACAGCTCGGTGAGCGCGGGCGCGGTGACCGCCCCGGACGCCAGCATCCGGGCCTGCTCGGCGGCGCCGGCGAACGCCAGGTCGATGGAGTCCATCGGCGAAGCGTAGCCACCCGCTCGGTACCGTGGCGGGATGTCTTGCGTGTTCTGCGCCATCGTCGACGGTTCGGCCCCCGCGATCCGGATCCACGAGGACGACGACTACGTCGCGATCCTCGACATCCGCCCGATCGTGCGGGGTCACACCCTGGTGATCCCGAAGGAGCACCACGTCGATCTGACCGACTCCCCACCGGACGTCGTGGCGGGAATGATGCGGCTGGGCCAGCGGATCGCCCGGGCCGCGCGGGCCTCCGGACTGCACGCCGACGGCAACAACATCGTCATCAACGACGGCAAGGCCGCCTTCCAGAGCGTGTTCCACATCCACCTGCATGTGACGCCGCGGCACACCGGTGACAAGCTGACGTTCGCCAAGGGTCTGGTGGTCCGCAAGGACCCCGACCGGGAGGCGACAGCACGGATCCTGCGCGACGCGCTGGCCCAGCTCGAGGATCGGATGTCATGAGCCGGCTGGAGGATCTCGCCGGGCGGTTCCTGCGGGTGCACGACACCGTGTACCGCAGGACCAACGGTCGCATCGGCCGGCGGCTGCCCGGCGGGTTCGCGCCGGCACTGCTGCTGCACACCGTCGGCGCCAGGACCGGGCAGCCCCGCACCACCACCCTGAGCTATTCCAACGACGGCAACGACTACCTGGTGGTGGCGTCGATGGGCGGCGCTCCGCGGGCGCCCGGGTGGTACTTCAACCTGAAGAAGCAGCCACACGTCGAGATCAACGTCGGCCCGCGGCGGTTCCCGGTGACCGCGCGGATCGTCCTGCCCACGGATCCGGACTACGACCGGCTGTGGGACATCGTCAACCGCAACAACCGCAACATGTACCGCGGCTACCAGGAGCGCACCACGCGACCGATCCCGGTGGTCGTGCTGGCGCCCTAGACGGCCCGGTCCAACCACGAGCGGCTCGCCGAACTCCATGCCCGGCACGACCCCGATCTGCTCATCGTGTACCTGCACGATCGGGGGCTGTTCGACCTCGCGCGCTCCCAGGCCTGAAGCCACCCACCGGCTTGCGGCCGCGACAAGCCCGAACACACCCCACCTGGCCCAGAACCGGTGCCGATGCTGACAGACTTGTCGGTCCGGGCGGGTAGACATCAGATCCTGAGCACCGGTCGCGATGGCAGGCAAAGGAGCAACCCAGGTGGCGTTGAAGAAGTCGGATCTGTACTCATCGCTGTGGGCCAGCTGCGATCAGTTGCGCGGCGGCATGGACGCCAGCCAGTACAAGGACTACATCCTGACGCTGCTGTTCGTGAAGTACGTCTCCGACAAGGCCAAGGCCGACCCGAACAGTCTCATCGACGTCCCGGCGGGCGGTTCATTCGACGACATGCTCGCCGCGAAAGGCGATAAGGAGATCGGCGACCGTTTCAACAAGATCATCGCCCGCCTCGCCGAGGCCAACGGCCTGCGCAACGTCATCGACCAGGCCGACTTCAACGACGAGGAGAAGCTCGGCCGGGGCAAGGAGATGCAGGACCGGCTCTCCAAGCTGGTCACCATCTTCAACGACCTGGACTTCCGGGGATCGCGCGCCGAGGGCGACGACCTGCTCGGCGACGCCTACGAGTACCTGATGCGCCACTTCGCCACCGAGTCCGGCAAATCCAAGGGCCAGTTCTACACCCCGGCCGAGGTGTCGCGCATCCTGGCCAAGGTCGTCGGCATCGGGCCGGACACCCGCCAGGACCAGACCGTCTACGACCCGGCCTGCGGATCCGGCTCGCTGCTGCTCAAGGCCGCCGCCGAGGCACCGCGCGGCATGACGATCTACGGCCAGGAGAAGGACAACGCCACCTGGGCGCTGTCCAAGATGAACATGATCCTGCACGGCAACGAGATCGCCGAGATCGAAAAGGGCAACACCATCGCCGACCCGAAGTTCACCCGGGGTGATCGGCTGCGGACCTACGACTTCGTGGTGATGAACCCGCCGTTCTCCGATAAGGCGTGGAGCACCGGGGTCGAAAACGACTACGGCCGTTTCGAATACGGCCGCCCGCCGGAGAAGAATGGCGACTACGCTTTCCTGCTGCACGCCCTGACATCGCTAAAGAGCGCGGGTAAGGCGGCGATCATCCTGCCGCACGGCGTGCTGTTCCGAGGCAACGCCGAGGCCACTATCCGGCGCAACCTGCTCAAACGCGGCTACATCAAGGGTGTCATCGGCCTGCCGGCAAACCTGTTCTACGGCACCGGCATTCCGGCGTGCGTGGTGATCCTGGACAAGGAGAACGCTGTCGGCCGTACCGGGGTGTTCATGATCGACGCCGCCAAGGGCTTCATCAAGGACGGCAACAAGAACCGGCTGCGCAGCCAGGACCTGCACAAGATCGTCGACACCTTCACCAAGCAGATCGAGGTCGCTCGCTACTCCCGCATGGTGCCGATGAGCGAGATCGCCGACCCACGCAACGATTACAACCTGAACATTCCGCGCTACATCGATTCATCCGAACCCGAAGACCTGCAAGACCTTTCGGCCCATCTGCACGGCGGCATCCCCGATCGCGACCTCGATGCGCTGCAACCCTACTGGGATGCCTTCCCGCAGCTGCGCGGCCAGATGTTCACCCCGAACCGGACCGGCTACAGCGACCTGGGCATCGACGTGGGCGCGGTGCAGCAGGCCATCTTCGACGCACCAGGATTCGACAAGCTGCGTCAGGAGGCCACCGGGATCGTCGCGGACTGGTTCGCCACCCACCGCGACCTGCTGGCCGGCATCACCGCCGACACCACGCCCAATGAGCTCATCACCACCATCAGCGATGAACTGCTGGCCCGGTTCAAACCGGTGCCGCTGCTCGACGAGTACGACGTCTACGAGCAGCTGATGACCTACTGGTACGACACCATGCATGACGACGTGTATCTGGTGATGGCCGACGGCTGGCTGGGTGCGGCCACACCCCGAAAGGCCTTGGAGGACAAGGAACGCAAGCTGACGGAAACCCCCGACCTGGTGGTCGGTTCCGGTCGCGGCGCCACCAAGTACAAGATGGACCTGATTCCCCCGACGCTGATCGGCGCCCGCTACTTCGCCACCGAGCAAGCCCAGGTTGACGGCCTGCACGCTGCGGCCGAGGAGGCTGCCCGCGCCGTCGAGGACTACGTCGAAGAACACGCCGTTGAGGACGGGCTGCTCGCCGATGCGATGGACGACGACAAAATCTCCAAAGCCCTTGTCGCCGTGCGGTTGAAAGCGATCAAGACCGGCGGTGATCCGGACGAGATCAACGCACTCCAGCACGCGGTGAAGCTGTACGACGCGGAAGCCGCCGCCAAGAAGGTGGTCAAGGAAGCCCGGGCCGAGCTGGACCTCGCCACGCTGAAGAAGTACGGGGAGTTGACCGAGGACGATGTGAAATCCCTTGTCCTCGAAGACAAGTGGCGGGCGACGGTGGTGGGCAGGGTTGGTGGTGAAGTCGAAGCGCTGACGCGTGATCTGGTAGCGCGTATTCAGGAACTTGGCGGACGCTACGCCTCGACGGTCGGAACACTTGACTTCGAACTTGGTGAGCTCGACACGAGAGTTATCGGTCACCTCAAAAAGATGGGTATTCAGCTGTGATTGCCAGCGAACCACCACCAGGATGGTCGACTCGAAAAATCCGCGACGTTTGCACTCTAATAAACGGGCGCGGCTTCAAACCGTTCGAGTGGTCTGATCGTGGATTGCCTATCATTCGTATTCAGAACCTAAACGGCTCCAACGATTTTAATTGCTACGACGGATCCTATGATTCGAAGATATCGGTGAAACACGGCGATCTATTGTTTGCCTGGTCGGGTAGTCGAGGAGCCTCTTTCGGTCCTCATATCTGGCGCGGTGAGGACGCGGTACTCAACTATCACACATGGAAAGTAGTGCCGAGCTCCAGCGTCACTACTTCATTTCTCTACCACGCGCTACGCGGAATTACCCCCGCGATTGAAGCGAGCGCCCACGGTGCATCGGCACTCGTGCATGTGCAGAAATGGGAGATGGAAGCGCGCAAGCTCTTGTTTCCGCCGTTACGTGAACAAGTCGCGATCACAGCGGCGCTAACTGACGCCGACGATCTGATCGCCGCCCTCGAACGTCTAATCGCCAAGAAACAGGCGATCAAGCAGGGCGTGATGCAGCAGCTCCTGACCGGCCGCACCCGCCTGCCTGGTTTCAGGGACGCGTGGACCGACCACCGCCTTGGGGACGTATCTCGAATAAAGACCGGCTCTCGAAACAACCAAGATAAGAAGCTCGGCGGAAAGTATCCCTTTTTCGTGCGGTCCGCGACCGTTGAGCATATCAATACCTATTCCTACGACTGCGAAGCAATACTCGTTCCAGGTGAGGGCGGCATTGGCTCGATCTTCCACTACATCGACGGCAAGTTCGAGATCCATCAGCGCGTGTACAAGATCAGTGACTTCTCGCCCGGCGCCAATGGCAGATTTATCTATTGCTACATGCGTCAGCATTTTGGTGCGCATGCAATGGAAAACAGCGTCAAGGCGACTGTCGACTCGTTGCGTTTACCAACATTCAGAAACTTCGTGGTCAAGTTGCCGTCCAGTGATGAGCAAGACGCGATCGTAAGGGTCGTGGATGATGTGGAGACTGAATTGATCACGCTGAATGATCGGCTCCAGAAGGCCCTCGCCATCAAAACCGGCATGATGCAGCAACTCCTGACCGGCCGCACGCGCCTACCCGTGGACGCGGCGCCGTGAGCGAGCTCGAGCCCACCGGCCACTTCCTGGTCTACCGGGACGCCGACGGCAATGCCCGCATCGACGTCCGCTTCGACGGCGAGACCGTATGGCTGACGCAGGCGCAGTTGGTCGAGCTGTTCGATTCGTCGAAGGCGAACATCAGCGAACACATCGCGAACATCCTGTCCGAGGGCGAACTGGCCGCGCAGGCAACTGTTCGGGATTTCCGAACAGTTCGCCGGGAGGGCAGCCGCGACGTTCAGCGAACCCTCACGCACTACAACCTCGACATGATCATCTCCGTCGGCTACCGGGTGCGGTCGAAGACCGCGACGGCATTTCGAATCTGGGCCACCCAGCGCCTGCGCGAATACATCGTCAAAGGCTTCGTGCTCGACGACGAGCGCCTGAAAAACCCGGACCTGCCGTTCGACTACTTCGACGAACTGCTCCAGCGGATCCAGGACATCCGCACCTCCGAGCGCCGGTTCTACCAGAAGATCACCGATGTGTACGCGACGTCGCTCGACTACGACCCGCAGGCGGACATCACCCAGACGTTCTTCGCCACCGTGCAGAACAAACTCCACTGGGCGATCACCGGGCACACCGCAGCCGAGGTGATCCGCGTCCGCGCCGACGCCGCCAAGCCCAACATGGGGCTAACCTCCTGGCGCGGCGCCCGGATCAGGAAAACCGACGTCGGGATCGCCAAGAACTACTACACCGCCGACGAACTGTCGGCGTTGAACAACCTGGTCGAGCAGTACCTCGTCTTCGCCGAGGGCCAGGCCCGCCGCCAGATCCCGATGCGCATGGCCGACTGGATCACCAAGCTCGACGGGTTCCTCACCCTCAACGACCGCGACATCCTGACCTCGGCCGGCACGGTGTCTCACGAGCTGGCGCAATCGCACGCCCGCACCGAGTTCGAGCGCTACACCCAGCGCGAGCCGGCACAGATCGAATCCGACTTCGACCGGTTCAGTAGACGGATGATCGAGCGGGGCGGGGAGGACGCATGAGTGACGTCGGCCAGCCAGCGCGGCGTCGCGTGCTGATGCGGCAATCGACCGGTGGCTACACGAGAGAGGTGCAGGGTCATGAATCTTGAAGACAAGGGTGGCGAGCGACTGCGCCGGAAGCGCGCAGAGCCTGCCTATGCTGGGCGCATCGCGGAGATTCGCGAGGGTATGCGGGACATGGATCGCTCGTATGCGATGAATTTGGCGATGATCCGCAAGGCCGCGCAACTCACCCACGAGGACTTGGCTGCCAGGCTCGGCAAGGGGCAGGCGGCGGTGTCGAAGCTGGAGCGGCAGAGCGACCTTCTCCTGTCGACACTTGCCAGTTACATCCACGCTGCGGGAGCCGAGGCGGAGTTGGTCGTCACTGTCGGCGGCCACGAATTACGTTATGCGCTGGGGGAACTCGGCGCAGCAGGGGCCGAGGAGGCGAAGGCTGATCGCGCATGAGTGACGTCGGCCAGCCCGAACGCCAGACCCAGAACCGCGTCGTCGCACTGTTTCGCGACGAGCTCGGGTACGACTATCTCGGCAACTGGGCGCAGCGGGAGAACAACCGAAACGTCGAAACCGAGCTGCTGGAACAGAGCCTCACCGCCCGCGGCTACCCCGACAACCTCATCACCCGCGCCCTCGACCAGCTCGGTAAGGCGGCCGCGGTCGGTGCCGGCCACGAGCTGTACGAGGCAAACCGTGACGTGTACGGGCTGCTGCGCTACGGGGTGAAGGTCAAACCTGGCGCCGGGGAGCAGACCGAGACGGTGTGGCTGATCGACTGGAAGAACCCGGACGCCAACCACTTTGCCCTCGCCGAGGAAGTCACCGTCACAGGCCAGCACACCAAGCGCCCCGACGTGGTGCTCTACGTCAACGGCCTGGCGCTGGCCACCCTGGAACTCAAACGTTCCAAAGTCGCTGTCTCCGAGGGTATCCGGCAGAGCATTGGCAACCAGAAGCCGGAGTTCATCCGCTCGTTCTTCTCCACCGTGCAGTTCGCTTTCGCCGGCAACGCCGTCGCCGGCCTGCGTTACGGCGTCATCGACACCCAGGAGAAGTACTGGCTGGAATGGAAGGAACCCGCAGGCGTCGGCGACCCCCTGGACCGGGGACTGCTGCAGATGTGCAGCAAGCAGCGCCTACTGGAACTGATCCACGACTTCATCGTGTTCGACTCCGGCGTCAAGAAAGGCCCTCGTCACAACCAGTACTTCGGCGTGAAAGCCGCGCAGGCGCGCATCGCCCGGCGTGAGGGCGGCATCATCTGGCACACCCAGGGCTCGGGCAAATCCCTGACCATGGTGTGGCTGGCCAAGTGGATTCGCGAACATCAGCCCGATGCCCGCGTTCTCCTCATCACCGACCGCACCGAACTCGACGACCAGATCGAGAAAGTCTTCAACGGCGTCAACGAGCAGATCTACCGCACCAAAAGCGGCGCCGACCTGATCAGCACCCTCAACACCAGCGAGCAGTGGCTGATCTGCTCACTGGTGCACAAGTTCCGCGCCGCCGACGGCGATACCGAAGACGATGCGGCGACCGCCGAGTTCATCAAACAAATGCGGGCTGCGATCCCAAAGGACTTCCAGGCCAAGGGCAATATTTTCGTCTTCGTCGACGAAGCCCACCGCACCCAGTCCGGCACGATGCACACCGCGATGAAGGCGCTGCTGCCGGAGGCGATGTTCATCGGCTTCACCGGCACCCCACTGCTCAAGGCCGATAAGGCCACCAGCATCGAGACATTCGGCTCGTTCATCCACACCTACAAGTTCGACGAGGCCGTCGCCGACGGCGTCGTACTCGACCTGCGCTACGAAGCCCGCAACATCGACCAGCAGCTCACCAGCCCCGCGCAGGTCGACACATGGTTCGAGGTCAAAACCAAGGGCATGACCGACCTGTCCAAGGCCGAGCTCAAAAAGCGTTGGGGCACCATGCAAAAGGTCGTCTCCGCCGAGCCACGGGCCAAGCAGATCGTCAACGACATCCTGCTCGACATGGAGACCAAGCCCCGTCTGATGGACGGGCGCGGCAACGCCATGCTCGTCGGGGGCCAGCATCTACCAGGCCTGCAAGTTCTACGAACTGTTCTGCAACGCAGGCTTTGCGGGCAAATGCGCCATCGTCACCAGCTATACCCCCAACGCCGGCGACATCGCCAAACAAGACGCCGGCGAAGGCAAGACCGAGAGGATCCGCCAGTACGACACCTACCGCAAGATGCTGGCCGACTACTTCGACGAACCCGAAGACGCCGCCGTCGGCCGGGTCGAGGAGTTCGAGCGGGCCGTCAAGAAACAGTTCATCGAAAACCCCGGCCAGATGCGGCTGTTGATCGTGGTCGACAAACTGCTGACCGGTTTCGACGCCCCGAGCGCCACCTACCTGTACATCGACAAGAAGATGCGTGACCACGGCCTGTTCCAAGCAATTTGCCGGGTCAACCGCCTCGACGGTGACGACAAGGACTACGGCTACATCGTCGACTACCAGGACCTGTTCAACTCCCTGGAATCGGCGATCACCGACTACACCTCCGGTGCTCTGGACGGCTACGAGAAGAAAGACATCGAGGGGCTGCTTTCTGACCGCGTCGACAAGGCCCGCGAGGGCCTCGACGACGCCCTCGAGCGCATCCGCGCCCTCGTCGAACCCGTTGCGCCACCGAAGAACACCCGCCAGTACCAGCAGTATTTCTGCGCGGTCGAACAGGGCAACGCGCAGCAACTGAAGGCCAACGAACCCAAGCGGGTCGAGCTGTACAAGTCGGTCGCCGCCGTCACCCGCGCCTACGCCAACCTCGCCAACGAGATGGCCGCCGCCGGCTACAGCGCGACCGAGGCCGAGGCAATCAAGTCCGAGATTGCGCACTACGTCGACGTACGGGCCGAGGTGAAAATCGGCGCCGGTGAGAACGTCGACTTCAAACAGTACGAAGCGGGCATGCGGTTCCTGCTCGACACCTACATCCAGGCCGGCGCCTCCGAAGTCGTGTCCGATTTCGAAGACACCGGCCTGATCGAGCTGATCGTCAAATTCGGTGCCGGGGCGATCGACAAGCTGCCCGCCGGGATCAAGAAGGACCCCGAGGCGGTCGCCGAGACGATCACCAACAACATGCGCAAGGTGATCACCGACGAATGGGCAATGAATCCGAAGTACTACGACAAGATGAGCGCCCTGCTCGACGCCATCATCGAAGCGCGCCGCCAACAAGCCATCGACTACCAGGAGTACCTGGCCAAGCTCCTCGACGCCGCAAAGAAGCTGGGCACCAAGGAGTCTGACACCACCTATCCCGGCTGGGCCGACAGCGGGGCCCGCCGCGCCCTGATCGACTTCGGCTGGACCGACCCGGCCATGCCGATCCGGGTGGACACCGCGATCCTGACCACCAAGCCGTACGACTGGGTGGGCAACGCGATGAAGGAGAAGGTGGTCAAGCGGGCGATCAGTCGTACCCTGCCCGAGGGCTTCGACCGTCTCGATGAGCTGTTCGATCTGGTGAAGGCCCGCGATGAGTACCGCTAACGCCTACCTCACCGTCCGCGGCATCGATATCGACGTCGTCTACAAGGACATCAAGAACCTGCACATCGGCGTCTACCCGCCGCTGGGCCGGGTGCGGGTGGCAGCGCCCACCCGCCTCGACGATGACCAAGTGCGGTTGGCGGTGATCCAGCGGTTGCCGTGGATCAAGCGCCAGCGCGAGCAGCTGCGCTGCGCCGAGCGGCAGTCCGAGCGGGAGATGGCCACCGGCGAATCGCATTTCGTGTGGGGGGTGCGCCGCCGGCTCAGGGTGATCGAGCGACCGGGGCGCGCCCACGTCGAGATCGACGGCGAGCGACTGGTCCTGTACGTGCCCGCCGGCCGCAACGACGAGCAACGCCGGGCCATCCTGGATGCCTGGTACCGGTCACAGCTGCGCGAGGAGATTCCGGCACTGATCGCGGCGTGGGAGTCCACGCTCGAGGTTCAGGTGCCGAACTGGACGATCCGCCGGATGCGCACCAAATGGGGCACCTGCAACCGCGAAACCCGGCGACTGACGTTCAACGTCGAGCTCGCCAAGAAGCACCCGAAGTGCCTGGAATACCTCGTCGTTCACGAGATGATGCACTACTTCGAGCGTAACCACGGCGACCGGTTCATCGCGTTGATGGACGCCGCGATGCCCGATTGGCGCGCGCGCCGCGACCAACTCAACGAAGCGCCCCTGGCCAATGAGCAGTGGGGCGCCTCCGGTGCACCGCCGCGCCCGAACAGTGGTGACTGCTGACCTGCGTCGGCATCAGCCGATCTGACCGAGACACAACAGTGGAGGTCTGGCCATAGGATGCGACCGTGAGCACTCCGCTGGGGCGAAGAGTCTTTCTCGGTGGCACCGTCGCGGCGTTGGGAACAACAGCGGCGATCGCCGCGAACACGATCCATGGTTCGAAGAGCCGCCAGTCTGAGAATGCACCTGCTGCCGGGCGCCAGTTGGGATACGAGCTGGAATGGCTCGGCGTCAACGGCTGGAAGATCGCGTTCGACGATGTGCGCCTTCTGATTGATCCATGGGTGACGCGATACTTCACCGGGACCTTCTCCCCTGGCGGCCAGGATCCAAACACTGAGATCGTTTGGAATCGAACGATCATTGACGACAAATTCTCACGCCCAGTCGATATGGTCCTTCTGACTCACGGGCACTTCGATCACATCTCGGACGTACCGCTGATCGCCGCGAACACCGGTGCGACAGTCTGGGGCACAGAGTCGCACCTGAATCTGGTTCGATCCCTCGCCGCGCGAACCGGCACAGCGCTCGACGAGAACAAATTGTCGCTACTGCGCGGCGGTGAACTCCGTGACCTTGGCGCGTTCACCATCACGGTTCTCCGCTCGGTCCATCGACCGTTCGGCAAGAACCAGATCGCCCCTGTCGCGCAGTCGTCCTGGCAGGTCGACCCTTCGATCAGGTCGATCAAGGAGCTGGGTGAAGGCGGCTCGCTGAATTACGTCATCTCCAACAGCGGAGCATCAACTCTGATGGTGCTTGGCAGTGGTGACTTTTCAGTTTCCGATCTGCCCATCACGTGCCCTGATGCGGTCATCCTTCCGACCGGCGGTGCCAACGTGGCTCAGATGGTCCAACGTTTTGTTGAGCGGGTTGGGCGGCCACGGATTGTCATTGCCTCCCATTGGGACAATTTCGACCTGCCACTGAACCCTCCGGTTGACGTTGGCAACGTGCCTGCGTTGAAGGCGGCCGTGGCTGACGCGATGCCCGACACACGATTCGTGATACCAGTGCCAGGTAGTCCAATCACCTTGTGAATCTATCTGGTAAACAACGGATCCGATTTGCCCGATGCAGTGGTCGAGGTCGATCGCCACGCCAAGTACCCCAACACGACTTGAGTCGCCGACATGCGTATCCGCGCGCTGAGGTTACCGGAAGAAATCCTGCGCGGCGCCGAGACCACCCGTCGCGTCGATCAGACTGGGCCCAATTACCCAGGGAATCCATCGAATCCGGCTCGGTGCGCATCCAGTACATCGCGGACAACGTGATTCCCGACGTGAGACGATACGAAGCTCTGGGCGCAGGAAACTAGAACAGTTCCTTCGCAAGGAGTTCCAGCGTCTGCTCACGGGCCGGCGCCGTCGCCGGGTCCGTCCCGCGGTAGGCCGCACCGACCGGATGGATCATCACCTCGTCGACGCCGAAATTCTCGGCCAGCTCGCGCACCTGGGTGGCCGCCTCGGCCGGGGCGCCGACGATGGTCCTGGCCCGCATCGCGTCGATGATGGCATGCTCCTGCGCGGACGGCGTTGCGGCTCGGGCATCTTCGACCAGGTCGAGCGCGCGCAGCGGCTGGCCGGTCCGAAGCCGCGCCATCGACTGCAGATTCGGCAGCAACAGGGCGTTCGCCTCGGCCGCCGTCGACGCCACCGACGCATTGACCGTCAGGAAGGTGACGGGTTCGGAAAGCAGGTCGCTGGGCCGGAATTCGTCGCGGTAGACCGCGAGGGCTTCCTCGGTGCCGTGTCCCGAGAAGTGGTGGGCGAACACGTACGGCAGGCCCTTGGCGGCGGCCAGGTGTGCGGAGTACATCGACGAACCCAGCAGCCAGAGCTTCGGCTCGCCGACAGCGGCCGGGGTGGCCTTGAGCACGTAATCCGGGCGGCCGAGCCGGGCGGGCAACTCCACCTGCACGCCGCCGGGGCTCATCATGGCCGCGATCTCATCGAGGTAGCGCGGGAAGTTGGCGACGGCCTCGTCGGTCACGTTCAGCATCACCGACGTCACCGGGTCAGAGCCGGGTGCGCGCCCCAGGCCGAGGTCGATGCGTCCCGGCGCGGCGGCCTCGAGCAACGCGAACTGTTCGGCCACCGCCAGCGGCGCGTGGTTGGGCAGCATGACGCCGCCGGAGCCCAGCCGGATGCGCTCCGTCCGGGCTGCCAGCAGCGCGATCAGCACCGGCGGGCTGGTCGCGGCCACCGCCGGCATGTTGTGGTGTTCGGCCAGCCAGTAGCGGGTGAACCCGAGCCGGTCGGCGGCCTGGGCCAGACGCACCGTCGCCGCCAGGGCGTCGGAGGTGGTCTGGTCGGTGCGCACCGGAACGAGGTCGAGGACGGAGAGCCGCATGAGGTGCTCAACGCTATCCGCCGGGGGCCTCTTCCCGCCGACCGCGTGTCAAACCATCTCGGGCACCCGCAGGTGGGCCAGGGCCAGATCGAACTCGGCCTCGTCGAGTTCGATCGCGCCGGCCTGCCCCAAGGTTGCGGCCTTCAGCGCATCGGACTGCTGCCGATTGCGCTCCATCGCCTCGCGGCTGTCGAACGTCACCGACGACACCGCCCGCCCGCTGGCCCGGTCGACCATCAGGCTGGCGCTGCAGAATCCCTCCAGCTCCTCCAGCTGGGGGATGACCGACGCCCTAAACAGGTCGATGCCGGCATCCACGTGGCCCGGATCGACCTGCACCCACGTCGCGCGCACCGCGGCACCCGCCCCGCTGAGATGGTCACGATGCAGTACGGCGATCTCCCACTGCGCGGCGGTTCGGTTGCCGCCGAACATTTCCTCGGACCGCGCCCGCACGGGCTGCACGAGCGTCAGGCCCGCGCGAAGTGCTTCCTCGGTCTCCCAGGCGCTGGTGAAGATGCACCGCCCGGTTTTCCTGTCGACCATCAGCGAGACGCCGACGCAACCGGTCACGGCTTTGACCGCCGGCATGATCTCGTCCCGGGTGAACGCGATTCCCGCATCGATGCGCGAGGGATCGGTGCGGATAGTGGTAGAGCGTGCGTACACGGTCCACCCCCTTTGTCTCGGGGTGGCGCCCCGGTGGCGCCACCGGTCCACCAATCACCATCCTCCGATCGGCCCGCGATGTGTAGAGGCCGTTCAGATCTGGGCGAGGCGTCGGGCGTCGGTGAACACCTCGTCGAGCATCGCCGGGGTCAGCCGGCCGGTGAACATGTTCTGCTGGCTGGGGTGGTAGCAGCCGAGCAGCTGCAGACCCGACGGCACCATGAATGCGATGCCGTGCCCGAATTTGGGCTTTGCTCCGGTGAGGCCCAGCAGCCCGAGCGCGATCTGCCAGGCGAAGCCGCCGAGGGCCACCACGACGCGCACACTCGGCGCGATCATCGCCCACTCGGCAGCCAGCCACGGCGCGCACGTGTCGCGTTCCGCCGGCGTCGGGGCGTTCGCGGGCGGCGCGCATCGGACCGGTGCGCTGATCCGAATACCGTTGGCCTGCAATCCATCCGCGGAATCCGCACTCACCGGGTGATTCACCAGACCGCACCGGAACAGTGAGGCGAACAGTTGATCACCGGAGCGGTCACCGGTGAACACCCGGCCGGTGCGATTGGCGCCGTTGGCCGCCGGGGCCAGCCCGACGATGAACACACCCGGACGCTCCGATCCCCAGCCGGGAACCGGCCGCCCCCAGTACGGCTCGCCGGCGAACGAGCGCCGCTTGGTGACGGCGACCTCTTCGCGCCAGGCGACCAGCCGCGGACAGGCCCGGCACACGCTGATGTCGGCATCCAGCTCACCCACCGAGCCGGCCGCGCGGGCCAACCGACGCACGGCGGCGCTGCTACCGGCCACTGGGGTGTCGTCGGTCGCGGGATCGCCGGGCCACCCCGTTCCGGGCGGGACCGGGGACGGGAACGGGCGGCCGCTCCGCGGGTGGGGCAACATCCGACCATCCTGCCCGAACCCGGCATACGATTCTGGCGCCATGCTGAGCCGCCGACGTATCCCTCTCATGCTGATTCTCTTCGCCGCCCTGATGGCCGGCGCCGGCAACGGCATCACGATCGTGGCGTTCCCCTGGCTGGTCCTGCAGCGGACCGGGTCTGCGCTCGATGCCTCCGTGGTCGCGATGGCCGGGACCCTGCCGCTCCTGGCAGCGACGCTGATCGCGGGCACCGCCGTGGACTATCTGGGCCGGCGCCGGGTGTCGATGATCTCCGATCTGCTCTCCGCGTTGTCCGTGGCGGCCGTCCCAGTCATCGCGCTGATGTTCGGCGCCGGCGCGATCAACGTCGCCGTGCTGGCGGTGCTGGCCGCGTTCGGCGCGCTGTTCGACCCGGCCGGCATGACGGCCCGCGAGTCGATGCTGCCCGAGGCGGCCACCCGGGCCGGCTGGACGCTCGACCACGCCAACAGCGTCTACGAGGCCGTGTTCAACCTGGCCTACATCGTCGGCCCCGGCCTGGGCGGCCTGTTGATCGCGACGATCGGCGGCGTCAACACCATGTGGGTGACGGCCGCCGCATTCGGACTGTCGATCATCTCGATCGCGGTGCTGCGGTTGGACGGCGCCGGCCGGCCGGACCGCGCCAAGCTTCCCGACGGGGTCTGGTCGGGCATCGTCGAAGGTCTCCGGTTCGTCTGGACCAACAAGGTGCTGCGGACGCTGGCGTTCGTCGACCTGGCCATCACCGGGCTGTATATGCCGATGGAGAGCGTGCTGTTCCCGAAGTACTTCACCGACCGCAACGAGCCGGCGCATCTGGGCTGGGTGCTGATGGCCCTGTCGGTCGGCGGGCTGATCGGCGCCCTGGGATACGCCGCCCTGAGTAGCCGGATGAGCAAGCGCACCACCATGCTGACGGCCATGCTCACCCTGGGTGTCGCGATGACCGTCATCGCGTTCCTGCCGCCGCTGCCACTGATCCTGGTGCTGTGCTTCGTCGTCGGGCTGGTCTACGGCCCGATCGCCCCGATCTACAACTACGTCATGCAGACCCGCGCCCCGCAGCACCTGCGCGGCCGGGTGGTCGGCGTGATGGGCTCGCTGGCCTATGCCGCCGGGCCGCTGGGCCTGATCCTGGCCGGGCCCCTGGCCGACACCGCCGGACTGCACACCACGTTCCTGGCGCTGTCGGTGCCGATGCTGGTGACCGGGATCATGGCGGTGTTCCTGCCGGCGCTGCGCCGCCTCGACGATCCGCCGCCCGCCGACACCTCGGCACCCGCAGCGGCTTGACCCAGGAGTAACCATGGCTTCCGCACCGATCGACCGCCTGAGCGCCCAACTCCCGGAGGGTGCCGTGGTCACCGACCCGGACATCGTCGCGTCCTACCGGCAGGACCGCGCGGCCGACCCGGCGGCCGGCACCGCTCTGGCCGTGGTGCGCCCGACCTGTACCGAGGACGTCCAGACCGTGCTGCGCTGGGCGAGTGCGAACCGGATCCCGGTGGTGCCGCGCGGCATGGGCACCGGGCTCTCGGGCGGGGCCACCGCCGTCGACGGCGGGATCGTGCTGTCCACCGAGAAGATGCGCGCGATCACGGTCGATCCCGTCACCCGCACCGCCGTCGCCCAGCCCGGCCTGCTCAACGCCGAGGTCAAGAAGGCCGTCGCCGAGTACGGCCTGTGGTACCCGCCGGACCCGTCGTCATTCGAGATCTGCAGCATCGGCGGCAACATCGCCACCAACGCCGGCGGGCTGTGCTGCGTGAAATACGGCGTCACCACCGACTACGTGCTGGGCCTGCAGGTGGTGCTGGCCGACGGCACCACGGTGCGCCTCGGCGGCCCGCGCCTGAAAGACGTTGCGGGCCTTAGCCTGACGAAGCTGTTCGTGGGCAGCGAAGGCACCCTCGGGGTGATCACCGAGGTCACGCTGCGGCTGTTGCCGCCGCAGCATCCGTCCTGCACGGTGGTGGCCACGTTCCCGACGGTCACCGGCGCGTGCGATGCGGTCACCGGCATCACCGCGAGGATCCGGCCCGCGATGCTGGAGTTCATGGACGCGGTGGCGATCAACGCCGTCGAGGACAAGCTCCGGATGGGCCTGGACCGCGGTGCGGCGGCGATGATGGTCGCCACCTCCGACGAGAGAGGACCCGCGGGCACCGAGGACGCCGAGTTCATGGCCGCGGTGTTCACCGAATGCGGTGCCACCGAAGTCTTTTCGACATCCGATCCGGACGAGGGCGAGGCGTTCGTGGCGGCCCGGCGGTTCGCCATCCCGGCCGTCGAGGCCAAGGGGTCACTGTTGCTCGAGGACGTCGGGGTGCCGCTGGCCGCGTTCGCCGATCTGGTGGCCGGCATCGAGAAGATCGCCGCTGCCACCGGGCTGATGATCTCGGTGATCGCCCACGCCGGCGACGGCAACACCCACCCGCTGATCGTCTTCGACCCCACCGACGCCGAGCTGACCCGGCGGGCCGAGAAGGCCTTCGGCGACATCATGGATCTGGCGATCGCCCTCGGCGGCACCATCACCGGCGAGCATGGCGTCGGTCGGCTCAAGAAGCCCTGGCTAGCCGACTACCTCGGGCCCGAGGCACTCGAACTGAACCGGCGCATCAAGAACGCGCTGGATCCCGACGGCATCCTCAATCCGGGCGCGATCCTGTGACACGGTCCCCCGCCCGGTAACCGACGGCCTTCCGGTTCGCTCCGACGGGTGAAACGCGGACGTTGACCCGGCCAGCTCATTGACATATTCCAGTCAGTGTCGTACCAATAAGACATGACGGTCACTGTGTCTCACCCGGACTCCGACCAGGTTCCAGCCCGTTTCACCCTCGCCGACGCCAGTACCTGGGCGAACCCGTGGCCGATGTACCGGGCACTGCGCGACCACGATCCCGTGCATCACGTCGTCCCCGAGTCCAACCCGACGCACGATTACTACGTGCTGTCCCGGCACGCCGACATCTGGGCCGCCGCCCGCAACCATGAGGTGTTCTCGTCTGCCCAGGGCCTGACCGTCAACTACGGCGAGCTGGAACTCATCGGGCTGCAGGACAATCCGCCGATGGTGATGCAGGATCCGCCGGGCCACACCGAGTTCCGCAAGCTGGTGGCGCGCGGGTTCACGCCGCGCCAGGTAGAGGCCGTCGAACCGAAGGTTCGCGAATTCATCATCGAACGTATCGAGAAGCTGCGGGCCAACGGCGGCGGCGACATCGTGGCCGAGCTGTTCAAGCCGCTGCCGTCCATGGTGGTTGCGCACTACCTCGGGGTGCCCGAGGCCGACCGCGGAAAGTTCGATGGCTGGACGGATGCGATCGTGGCGGCCAACACCGCCGAGGGCGGGCTGGGCGGCGCGCTGGAAACCCTGGGCGACGCCCTGGGCGAGATGATGGGTTATTTCACCGCGCTCATCGAACGACGCCGGACCGAACCCGAGGACGATACCGTCTCGCACCTGGTGGCCGCCGGCATCGGGGCCGACGGGGACATTGCCGGCGTGCTGTCGATCCTGGCCTTCACCTTCACCATGGTCACCGGCGGCAATGACACCACCACCGGAATGCTCGGCGGCACAGTGCAATTGCTGCACCAGCGGCCCGACCAACGGCACCTGCTGGTCGAGAACACCGACCTGATTCCCGACGCCGTCGACGAGTTCCTGCGGCTGACCTCGCCGGTGCAGTGCCTGGGTCGCACCGTGACCCGCGACATCACGGTGGAGGGCGTCACCATTCCGGAGGGTCGGCGGGTGATGTTCCTCTACGGCTCGGGCAACCGGGACGAACGCCAGTACGGCGCTGACGCCGGTGAACTGGATGTGACGCGCCGGCCCCGCAACATCCTGACCTTCAGCCACGGCGCCCATCACTGCCTGGGCGCAGCCGCGGCCCGGATGCAGTCCCGCGTCGCGCTGACCGAACTGCTGACCCGCTGCCCCGATTTCGAGGTGGACGAGGCCGGAATCGTCTGGGCCGGTGGCGGTTACGTCCGCAGACCAGTGTCGGTGCCGTTGCGGGTGAAGTGATGGGCGCCAACGACTGGCTGGGCGACCGGCGCACCGAGGTGGCCGCCGAGCGCATCCTCGACGCAGCGGGCGAACTCTTTGCGCAGCGGCCGGTGACCGCAGTGGGTATGAACGAGATCGCTTCGGCCGCAGGGTGTTCCCGGGCAACGCTGTACCGCTATTTCGACAGCCGCCAGGCCCTGCACACCGCGTACGCGCACCGGGAGGCCCACCAATTGCACCGCCGGACCATCGAGACGCTGGCCGGGATCGAGGATCCCCGGCAGCGGCTGGTCACCGGCATGGTCAGCACGTTGGCCCTGGTCCGAAGCAGTCCGGCCCTGCAGTCCTGGTTCCGCGCCACCGACGCCCCGATCGGCGCCGAACTGGCCGACCGCTCCGAGGTCATCAAGGCCATGGTGACAGCGTTCGTGGTGTCACTCGGTACCGACATCGACGACGCCGCCGTGGTGGACCGCAAGGCCCGCTGGCTGGTTCGGGTACTGACCTCACTGCTGCTGTTCCCCGGCCAAGACGCCGACGACGAACGCGCGATGATCGAGGAGTTCCTGGTCCCGATCGTCGCCCCGACCCCGACGAAATAGCCTGAACCACTAGACTTTTCCCGAGAGCCGGACGCTTCGGCGTCAGTCGGGGCGCACGCGGGTGAACCGGTGCAGCAGCCAGGCCACCGGAATCGTCAGTGCCATCGTCACCACGAACAGTCCGACCGTCGAGCCCGTGTAGACCTGCTTGTGCAGCACGAAGGTCATCGCGACCTCCATGAGCACCAGATGGACCAGGAAGATCTCGTAGGAGATCTCCCCCAGCCACACCATCGGGCGGCTTCCCAGGAATCGGGTGTACCAGCCGTGGTCGCCGAGCGCGGCCGGGGCGAGCAGCAGCGCCGCGATGGCCGCGTAGAACACCGTCTTGACGATCGCCTGCGCCAGACCGCTCGGCGAGGTGGTCGGCTCACCGGCGATCGGCGTGGCCGCGATGAAGAAGCTGAACACCGCGATCGGCAGCACCACGAATCCGTTGCACCGCACTCCCATCGCCTGCAGCACCGTCAGCACCATCCCGGCCAGGAACCACAGCAGATAGGTCGGCAGCCACAGCCGCGCCCCATTGGGCAGCAGATCGGTGTTGTGCACCAGCGCCAACCACGCCGGGCTGATCAGGCCGAGCACCGCGATCGACGTCAGCAGCAGGCCCGGCCGCCACGCCCGCCGGCCCACCGACACCAACAGGACGTAGGACAACAGCGGCAGCACCACGTAGAACGACACCTCGACGGCCAGGCTCCACATCTGCGTCAGCCCCTGATGCAGATAGCTGTAGTCGTAGTTGTCGGTGTACAGCTGCGTCAGGGTGAGGTTGCGCAGCAAGCCGATCCAGGTATGCACGGGGTTGGGCCCGGCCTCGTGGAAGTGGTACAGCACGAAGGCGCCCAGCACGGTGACGACGTAGGCCGGCATGATGCGCCGCACGCGATGCCAGGCGTACCGGTGCAGCGACGGTGCCGGGCCGCCGGTCCTGACGGCCCGGACCCAGGGCCGGAACAACAGGAACCCGGACAGCACGAAAAAGATCGGCACACCGATCTCCAGGCGGGAGTAGACGAGTCCCGCGTAGCCGTGGGTGTACTTGCCGGTGGTGTACGCCGCGTGGGTGGCGACCACCAGCAGGGCGGCAACCGCGCGGATTCCCGTCAGCGATGCGACCCGCACACCGCCGTCGGCCCGCTGCACGCTGTCGCGGTCGAGCTCGACCGTCATTGCGACTTGCGGTGCTTCTTCTTGAACGGCGGCTTGTCCCGCTTGCCGGGTCCGGCACCGTCACGGCCACCCCGCTGCGCGGGCCCCCGATCCAGCCGAAGATTGATCGGCATGCCCTGGATCCGGGTGTGCTCGAGGGCCTTCAGCGTCTCGCGGGACAGCTGCGGCGGCAGTTCCACCAACGAGAAGTCGTTGCGGATGCTGATGTGTCCGAAGTCGCTGCGGTGCAACCCACCCTCGTTGGCGATCGCGCCGACGATCGCGCCCGGCATCACCCGGTGCGCCTTGCCGACATCGATTCGGTAGGTGGCGAATTCACCGTCGCGCCGGCGCGCCGGACGCTCACCCTTGGCCGGCCGGTCATCCCCGTCGCGCGGCCGGCGCTTCTCCGGCGGCGGTTCCGGAGCCAGCAGGAATTCCGCGCCGTCGCGCGACTGCAGTGCCAGTGCCGCGGCGATGTCGGCCATCGGCACGTCGTGGTCGCGCTCGTAGTCCTCGATCATCCGCCGGAACAGCTCCAGGCCCGGAGCCCCCAGGGCATGGGTGATCGAATCGCGGAACTTCACCACCCGCTGTTCGTTGACGTCGTCGATGGTGGGCAGTTCGGCCTCGACCAGTGTGGAGCGGGTGTGGCGTTCGATCGCCTTGAGCAGGTGACGTTCCCGCGGTGTGACGAACAGCAGCGCGGACCCCGATCGGCCGGCCCGGCCGGTGCGGCCGATCCGGTGCACGTAGGACTCGGTGTCGTGCGGGATGTCGTAGTTGACGACGTGACTGATGCGTTCGACATCCAGGCCGCGGGCCGCCACGTCGGTGGCGATCAGGATGTCCAGCGAGCCGTCCTTCAGCGAGCTGATGGTGCGCTCACGCACCGCCTGCGGAATGTCGCCGTTGATCGCGGCCGCGGAAAACCCTCGGGCGCGCAGTCTTTCGGCCACTTCTTCGGTGGCCTGCTTGGTGCGGACGAAGACGATCATCGCTTCGAACGGCTCGACCTCGAGCACCCGCGTCAGCGCGTCCAGCTTGCGCGGTCCGGCCACCTGGATGAACCGCTGCGAAATGTTCTCCGCCGTAGCGGTTTTCGCCTTGACGGTGACCTCGACCGGGTCGTGCAGGTACTTGCTGGTGATCTTGCGGATAGCCGGCGGCATGGTGGCCGAGAACAGCGCGGTCTGCTTGTACTCGGGGGTGTCGGCCAGGATTCGCTCGACGTCCTCGGCGAAGCCCATCTGCAGCATCTCGTCGGCCTCGTCGAGCACCAGGTAGTCCAGGTGCGAGAGGTCCAGACGGCCCTTCTCCAGGTGGTCGATGACCCGGCCCGGCGTGCCCACCACGATCTGCGCACCGCGTTTGAGCCCGGCCAGCTGCGGACCGTACGACGAACCGCCGTAGATGGGCAGCACGGTCAGCTGCGGCAGTCGTGAGGCATACCGGCCGAACGCGTCAGCCACCTGTAGCGCCAGTTCGCGGGTGGGCGCCAGAACCAGCGCCTGGGTGGCCTTGGACTGCACGTCGATCTTGGACAGGATCGGGATCGCGAATGCCGCGGTCTTACCGGTGCCGGTCTGCGCCAGGCCGACGACGTCGGACCCAGCCAGCAGCGCGGGGATGGTGGCCGCCTGGATCGGGGACGGCACCTCATAGCCGACATCGACGACGGCCTGCAGCACATCGGGGTGAATGTGCAGGTCGGCGAACGTCACCGGGGTGTCATCGGAGGGGCCCGGGTCGGCCGGGTCGGCAGTGGTCATCGGATGGCAGTCTAATCGCCGGACGCGGCCCCGCCTGCCCGGTCGTGTCACATCCGGCCGGTAGCCTGGCGCGAATGTGGATGACGGCCATTCGGGCTCCCGGTTGTTCCGGGGTCGTCGGCACCGTGGTCGCGGCCGTTCTGCTCGCCGGTATGACCGCCTGCGGCTCGGGCGATTCGACGGTCTCCAAGACGCCGGACCCCGCCACCGTCAGCACGTCGACCGCACCCGTTTCCACGACAACACCCCCGCCCACCAGCACGACACCGCCACCGCCGGACCCGTGCGCGGTCAACCTGGCGGCCCCCGCCATCGCCCGGGCCATCACGGAGCTGCCCAAGGATCCCCGCAGTCAACAGCCGTGGAACACCGAGCCGATCGCAGGCAACTACAACGAATGCGCGCAGCTCTCGGCGGTGATCGTCAGGGCGAACACCAACGCCTCGAACCCGAACACCCGCGCGGTGCTGTTCCACCAGGGCAAGTTCATCCCCACCGGGGTCCCGGACACCTTCGGGTTCAACGGCATCGACGCGGCCCAGAGCACCGGGGACACCGTCGCGCTGAAGTTCACCAACACCCTGGGCCTCGACAGCGTCGTGAAGTTCCGCTGGAACGGCAACGGTGTCGAACTGATCGGCAACGCGGGCTGACCCACCGGTGTTCATCGTCGATGACCGCGTCGTCTTCAGTGCCTCGGACCTGGCCGCGGCCGCGCGCTGCGAATACGCGCTGTTGCGGGGCTTCGACGCCAAGCTGGGGCGTGGCCCGGCGGTCTCCGCCGACGACGCCCTGCTGGCCCGCACCGCGGTCCTGGGCGACGACCATGAGCAGCGCCACCTCGGGGAACTGCGGGACACCACCGGGCACGGGACCGTCATCGGCCGGCCGATGGCCCCGTACACCACCGCCAGCCTGACCGCCGCCGCCGAGGCGACCACCCGGGCCGTGCAAGCCTGCGCCCCGCTGATCTACCAGCCGGCCATCTTCGACGGCCGCTTCGTCGGGTTCGCCGACTTCCTGACCCTCAGCGACAACTCCGCCGGCCCCGGGCGCTACCGGGTCGGTGATACCAAGCTGGCCCGCTCGGCCAAGGTCGAGGCCCTGCTGCAACTGGCGGCCTACGCCGACACGCTGGCCGCTGCCGGCGTCCCGATCGACGACGAGGCCGAGCTGATCCTGGGCGATGGCGCGATCGCCCGCTACCGGGTGGACGAGATCGTGCCGGTGTACCGCCAGCGCCGCGCGGCAATGCAGCACCTGCTCGACCGGCACCACGCCGCTGGCGACCCGGTGCGCTGGACCGACGAACACGTCCGCGCGTGCTTCCGCTGCCCGGACTGCCAACTCATGGTCCGCGAGACCGACGACCTGCTGCGGGTGGCGGGAATGCGCCTGACCCAGCGCGCGCGGCTCATCGACGCCGGGGTCAGCACCGCCACCGAACTCGCCGGCCATCACGGGCCGGTCCCGGATCTGCCGGATCGCGTCATCACCTCGCTGACCGCCCAGGCCCGGTTGCAGGTCCGGGCACGCGCCGGCGACCCGCCGCCGTACGAGATCGCCGACCCGCAACCGCTGACCCTGCTGCCCAACCCCGACCGGGGCGATCTGTTCTTCGACTTCGAGGGCGATCCGCTCTGGACCGTCAACGGTCGCGACTGGGGACTCGAGTACCTGTTCGGCGTGCTCGACGCGGGCGACGGATTCCATCCGCTGTGGGCACACGACCGGACCGAGGAGCGGCGCGCGCTGCAGAAGTTCCTGAAGATGGTTCGGGCCCGCCTCGACCGGCATCCGGAGATGCACATCTACCACTACGCGCCGTACGAGAAATCGGCGCTGCTGCGGCTGGCCGGCCGGTACGGCGTGGGTGAGGACGACGTCGACGACCTGTTGCGCAACGGCGTGCTGGTCGACCTGTACCCGTTGGTGCGCAAGAGCATTCGGGTCGGCACCGAGAACTACAGCCTCAAATCGCTGGAGCCGCTGTACATGGGCGCGGAGCTGCGTACCGGTGAGGTCACCACCGCCGCCGACTCGATCACGCAGTACGCGCGGTACTGCGAACTGCGCGCCGGGGGCCACCGCGACGACGCGGCCGCCGTGCTCGGCGAGATCGAGGACTACAACCGGTACGACTGCCGGTCCACCCGGCGGTTACGGGACTGGTTACTGATCCAGGCCTACGAGGCCGGGGTGGTACCGATCAGCACCCAGAAGGTGGCCGGTGGCGAACCCGGTCCGATCGAGGTCGACGATCCGCTGGACCGCACCCTGGCCGCCTTCGTCGGCGACGAATTGGGTTCGCGCACCGACGAACAACGCGCAGTCGCGATGATCTCGGCGGCCCGCGGATTTCACCAGCGCGAGAACAAGCCGTTCTGGTGGTCGCACTTCGACCGGCTCAACAACCCGGTCGACGAATGGGGCGATCAGACCGACGTGTTCCTGGTCGACCGGGCCAGGGTCGTCGACGATTGGCACACCCCACCGAAGGCGCGCGAACCACGGCGCACCGTCGAACTCACCGGGTCGTTCGCCGCCGGCGGCATCACCCGCGACGCCTACGCGCTCTACGAACCGCCCGCGCCCGGCGGGCTCTCCGACGACCCCGACCGGCGCGCCGCCGGCAGCGCGACCGTCGAGGGGTGTGACGATCTCGAATCCCCGACGGTCCTGATCATCCGCGAGCTGGAGCCCAAGAACGGTGGCACCTTCGATCAGCTGCCGTTCGCGCTGACCCCCGGTCCACCGTTGTCCGACAAGGCATTACGCGCCGCCATCGACACGGCCGCCCGGGCCGTCGGCGGCGCGCTGCCCGACCTGCCGCGGACCGCACTGCTCGACATCCTGCTGCGCCGCCCGCCACGCACCCATTCCGGCGGCGCACTGCCCCGCACCGGCTCCCCGGTGGATGACATCACCGCCGCGCTGACCGATCTGGACTCGTCCTACCTCGCGGTGCACGGCCCGCCGGGAACCGGCAAGACCCACACCGCCGCGCACGCGATCGCCCGGCTGGTCGGCGATCACGGCTGGCGGGTCGGCGTCGTGGCGCAGTCGCACGCGGTGGTGGAGAACCTGCTGACCGGCATCGTCGGGGCCGGGGTCGACCCGCAGCGAATCGCCAAGAAGGACAACAAGACCACCGGCGCATCGTGGCTCGAGATCGGGACCGATGACTACCCGGCATTCGTGGCCGACCACCCCGGCTGCGTGATCGGCGGCACCGCATGGGATTTCGCGAATCCGCAGCGGGTTGAGCCCGGGGCGCTGGACCTGCTGGTGGTCGAGGAGGCCGGCCAGTTCAACCTGGCCAACACCATCGCCGTCGCCGCCAGCGCGCGCAACCTGCTGCTGCTGGGCGATCCGCAGCAGCTGCCCCAGGTCAGTCAGGGCACCCACCCGGAACCGGTGGACCACTCCGCGCTGGGCTGGCTGATCGACGGCGGCCACACCCTGCCACCGGAGCGCGGTTATTTCCTGGACCGTAGCCACCGGATGCACCCGGCCGTGTGCGCCGCGGTGTCCCGGCTGTCCTACGACAACCGGCTGCGGTCGAACGAATCCGTCACCGCCGCAAGAAGTCTCGCGGGTCATCCGCCCGGGGTGCGGCTGATGCCGGTGACCCACCGCGGCAATTCGGTCGACAGCATCGAGGAGGCGGAGGCCATCGTCGTCGAAGCCGGTGGCCTGCTGGGCCGGAGGTGGACCGACGAGCACGGCAGCACCCGACCGTTGCGGGCCACTGACATGCTGGCGGTCACGCCCTACAACGCGCAGGTGACGCTGCTGCGAAGGCATCTGGACGCGGCCGGGCTGACCGGATTGCAGGTCGGCACGGTGGACAAGTTCCAGGGTCAGGAGGCCCCGGTGGTGTTCTTCTCGATGACCGCGTCGTCGATCGACGACGTGCCACGTGGAATCTCGTTCCTGCTCAACCGGAATCGGCTCAACGTCGCCATCAGCCGGGCCCAGTACGCCGCGGTGGTGGTGGCCTCCGATGTGCTCACCGAGTATCTGCCGGGCAGCCCGGCGGGCCTGATCGACCTCGGCGCGTTCCTGACCCTGATCGACGGCCGGCCCTGATCCCACCCACCTGTTCTGCGGCCAGTGCGATGTCCACTCGAACAACGACGCAGCCACCGCAGAACAGATGGCCAGAAGGTCGCCCGGTCAATCGTCCGGGTCGACCTCACGGTGCCGCCCGGCCGGCGGGAGTAGATCGAAACCATTGTCCGACAAGCGATGTCGGGCCGGTGGTTCCGTCCAGAACGGTTCGACGTCGCGGATGGCCTGGATCGGTTCGGTGATCAACTGCCGGGTCCAGGGATCCGGCTCGTCCCGGTCCTCGATCAGCCGCTGCCACTCGCCGGGCGGGGCCGGCTCGGGAGCGGGCGCCGCGACTTTCGGGGCCGGAGCGCGTTCGGCGGACGTGATCAGGTATTCGACGTAGCCGTCCTCGTCGTCGTCGATGTAGCCCGCGGGCCGGCGGACGAATGCGGGCGGGGCGTACGACGCCGGCGGGGCGAGCTCGGGCGCGGGCTCGTCACCGAAATCCATGTCATCGTCGACGTAGTCGTCGTGGTCGGTGTCATGGTCCTCGTCGAAGTCCGCGTCGTAGTCCGCGGCGGTGTCGGCGGGCGCCGCGGCGGTCCGCACCATGCCGACCATGAACATCGCCGCGATCACCCCGAACAGCGCCACGAACGCGGGCAGCAGCATCGACTGCGACAGCGCCGCCGAGAACGGCTCACGCAGGAACGCCGGCAACTGCAGTGTCGCTCCCCCGCCGGCCGGGCGCGCGGGCGCGGCGGGCAGCTCGGCGCTGATCCGCGACGTCATGAAGGCCGCGATGCCGGCGCTGCCGAGCACCGAGCCGACCTGCCGGGTGGCGTTGTAGACCCCCGAGCCCGCACCGGCCAGCTGCGGTGGCAGGTTGCGGGTGGCGGTCGCCGCCAGCGGGGCCCAGATGAACGCCATCCCGACTCCCAGCACCACGAACGGCAGCATCAGCCGCCAGATCGGCGTCGTCGGGGTCATCTCCCAGGACAGCCACGTCACCCCGATCGCGAGCGCCGAGAAGCCGAACCCGATCACCGTCGTGGGATGGGCCCGGTCGACGATCTTGCCGACCAGCGGCGCCAGCGCACCGGAGATCACCGCCATCGGCGCGGTCAGCAATGCCGATCGGGTGGGCGTCAGCCCACTGACCACCTGTGCGTAGAACATGACCGGCACGATCATCGCCGTCACGACGAACCCGATCACGGCGACGCCGACGTTGGCCAGACTGAAATCGCGGTCCTTGAAGATCCCCAGCGGGACCAGCGGTTCGTTGCGGTTCACCGACTGCCAGTAGATGAACAACCCCATCAGGGCGGCGCCGACGGCGAGCATCAGCCAGATCCACCACGGCCAGCTGCGCGCCTCGCCCTCCTGCAGTCCGAAGACCACCAGGAACATCGCCGCGCCCGACAGGACGACGCCCAGGATGTCGAAGCCGTGCCGGTTGGTCGGCAGGACCGGGATGAGCCAGATACCCAGGGCCAGGCCGATGATGCCGATCGGCACGTTGACGAAGAAGATCCACTGCCAGCCCAGGTGGTCGACCAGGATGCCGCCCGCCAGGGGCCCGACCAGCGTCGCGACCCCGGCCGTGGCGCCCCACACGCTCATCGCGACGCCGCGCCGCTCGGGCGGGAAGATCCGGGTAATCGTAGAGAGCGTCTGCGGCGTGAGTAGCGCCGCACCGATGCCCTGCACGACCCGCGCGGCGATCAGCATCTCGATGGACCCGGCCAGACCGCACCACAGCGACGCGGCGGTGAAGATCGCCAGACCGATCAGGTACAGGTTCTTCGGGCCGAACTGGTCACCGAGGCGGCCGGCAACCAACAGCGGCACCGCGTAGGCCAGCAGGTAGGCGCTGGTGACCCAGATCACGGCGTCGTAGTCCGTCTGCAGCTTCTCCATGATGCTGGGATTGGCGACGGCGACGATGGTCGAGTCCACCAGGATCATGAAGAAGCCGACCATCATGGCCCAGAGCGCGTTCCACGGATTGGGGACCGCCGGGGTGGCCGGCCCCCGACCGGCAGCGGGTGGTCGCGGTACCCGGCCGGCTGCGCCGCGGGACGGGTCGCCGGGGCCCCGGCTGCCGCGGCCGCCGTCACGGGCGGGCATCCGGTTCGGCGCGGCGGGGCCCGCGGCGGGGCGCCTCCGCTTCGGCGAACTCATCTGACGACCTCGACTCCGACCCTGTTGACACATGCCGTGTCCGGTTCGTCCGAACCATCCGGCCCCTCCCGACTATTCCATTCGGCGCCACCGGCGACCGAAACGGGCACCGAACCCGGTCATCGCTCGTTGACCGGAGACGCACGAGGATTAGCCTCGACGGGATCCCCCTGTCACGGGGGTCGACTGGGATCGTCCGGATGGAGAAACACTCATGGCCTGGGGTCGCAAGAAGTCCGCAACGTCCGACCTGCCCGCCACGGCGGGCGAGGACGCCGGGGCCGCGGCCCGCGTGCTGTCCAACCTGATCGAGACGGGCGCCCGGGTGCAGGCCCCCGCCATCGCCGCCTACGTGGAACGGCTGCACCGGAAGTTTCCCGACGCCACCCCCGCGGCGATGGTGACCAAGCTGGAGAAGCACTATCTGGCGGCGGTGACGGCCAGCGGCGCGGCCGTCGGCTCGGCGGCACTGGTACCGGGTGTTGGCACGCTCATCGCTTTGTCGTTGGTGGCCGCCGAGACCGCACTGTTCCTCGAGACCACGGCGGTCTTCATCCTGGCCGTCGCCGAGGTACACGGAATCTCGGTCGCCGACAAGGAGCGGCGCCGGACGCTGGTGCTGGGGGCGCTGGCCGGCGATGACGGTAAGCATGCGGTGGCCCGGCTGCTCGGCGGCGGCCGCACCAACGGGGCCTGGCTGTCCGACGGGGCCGCCAGCACCGTGCCCGTGCCGGCGCTCGCGCAGCTCAACGGCAAGCTGATGCGCTACTTCCTGAAGAAGTACACCCTCAAGCGCGGCGCGATGGTGGCCGGCAAGGTCCTGCCCGCGGGCATCGGCGCCGTCGTCGGCGCGGTGGGCAACCGGATGATGGGCAAGAAGATCGTCGAGAACGCCCGGTCGGCCTTCGGCGCCGCACCCGCCCGCTGGGCCGGCGCCACCACGCTGCGGGTGCTGCCGGCCGTGGGTGACAACACCGGGAACTGAGGGGCTCGGCGACCGTTCGCCTCGAACGTTCAACAACGAGCTGTGACTTCTCGCGGATTCGCGCTGCTTGCGTGGTCCGACCCACCGTCGAGGCGCTAGCCTTTGATGCGGTGGGAACAAGGCCCGGCCCCAGCCGGGACGCACACGATGAATCGAGGCGAGCAGCTGCCGTGAGCAGTACAACTTCACCCTTCGGGCAGAACGAGTGGCTGGTCGAAGAGATGTACCGGAAGTTCCGTGACGATCCGTCTTCCGTGGACCCGAGCTGGCACGAATTCCTCGTCGACTACAACCCCGAGCCCACCACGGAATCCACCGCGGGGGCCACGCCGCCGGCACCGGCCAACGGACAGTCCGGCGCGCCGAAGCAGGTGCCCCCCGAGACCCCGGCCGCCCCGGCCGAAGCCACGCCCCCCAAGGCCGAGCCGAGCAAGGCGGCAGCACCCGCCCCGGCGCCGCCCGCTCCCGCCAAGGCGGCGTCCGCCAAGCCCGTGCCCGCGGCCGTCGCGGTCGCGGCGGACGATCAGTCCCAGGTGCTGCGCGGGGCCGCCGCCGCGATCGTGAAGAACATGGACGCCTCCCTGGCCGTCCCGACGGCCACCAGCGTGCGCGCCATCCCGGCCAAGTTGATGATCGACAACCGCGTCGTCATCAACAACCACCTCAAGCGCACCCGCGGCGGCAAGATCAGCTTCACCCACCTACTGGGGTACGCGATCGTGCAGGGCGTCAAGAGCTTCCCGAACATGAACCGGCACTTCGCCGAGATCGACGGCAAACCCAATGTGGTGACGCCGGCACACACGAACCTGGGCCTGGCGATCGATCTGCAGGGCAAGAACGGCAGCCGGTCACTGGTGGTGGCCGCCATCAAGGGCTGCGAGTCGATGTCGTTCGGCCAGTTCATCGCCGCCTACGAGGACATCGTCCGGCGCGCGCGTGACGGCAAGCTGACCGCCGAGGACTTCAGCGGCGTCACCATTTCGCTGACCAACCCGGGCACGCTGGGCACGGTGCACTCGGTGCCGCGCCTGATGGCCGGTCAGGGCGCGATCATCGGCGCCGGCGCGATGGAGTACCCGGCCGAGTTCCAGGGCGCCAGCGAGGTACGCATCGCCGAACTGGGCATCGGCAAGCTGATCACGCTGACGTCCACCTACGACCACCGCATCATCCAGGGCGCCGAATCCGGCGACTTCCTGCGCACCGTCCACCAGGCGCTGCTCGACGACGAGTTCTGGGACGAGATCTTCTTCGAACTCGGCATCCCCTACGAGCCGGTGCGCTGGCGCACCGACAACCCGGACTCGGTCGCCGACAAGAACGCCCGCGTCATCGAGCTGATCGCCGCGTACCGCAACCGCGGACACCTGATGGCCGATATCGACCCGCTGCGACTGGACAAGGCCCGCTTCCGCAGCCACCCCGACCTCGACGTGCTGTCCCACGGCCTGACGCTGTGGGACCTCGACCGCGAGTTCAAGGTCGACGGGTTCGCCGGCAAGGAATACAAGAAGCTGCGCGACGTGCTCTCGGTGCTGCGCGACGCCTACTGCCGCCATATCGGCGTGGAGTACACCCACATCCTCGAGCCCGAGCAGCAGAAGTGGCTCGAGGAGCGCATCGAGGTCCGGCACGCGAAGCCGACCGTCGCCGAACAGAAGTACATCCTGAGCAAGCTGAACGCCGCCGAGGCGTTCGAGACCTTCCTGCAGACCAAATACGTTGGCCAGAAACGGTTCTCGCTCGAAGGCGCCGAGACCATCATCCCGATGATGGACGCCGCCATCGACCAGTGCGCCGAGCATGGTCTCGATGAGGTGGTCGTCGCCATGCCGCACCGCGGCCGGCTCAACGTGCTGGCCAACATCGTCGGCAAGCCCTACGCCCAGATCTTCAACGAGTTCGAGGGCAACCTGAACCCGTCGCAGGCGCACGGTTCCGGCGACGTGAAGTATCACCTCGGCGCGTCGGGCAACTACATCCAGATGTTCGGCGACAACGACATCGGGGTGTCCCTGACGGCGAACCCGAGCCACCTCGAGGCCGTCGACCCCGTGCTAGAGGGCCTGGTGCGGGCCAAGCAGGACATGCTGAACAAGGGCGACACCGCCGACGGCTTCTCCGTGGTGCCGCTGATGCTGCACGGCGACGCGGCGTTCGCCGGCCAGGGTGTGGTCGCCGAGACGCTCAACCTGTCCCTGCTGCGCGGCTACCGCGTCGGCGGAACCATTCACATGATCGTCAACAATCAGGTCGGGTTCACCACCTCACCCGAACATTCCCGGTCCAGCGAATACTGCACCGACGTCGCGAAAATGGTTGGGGCACCGATCTTCCACGTCAACGGCGATGACCCCGAGGCGTGTGTCTGGGTGGCCAAACTGGCCGTCGACTTCCGCCAGCAGTTCAAGAAGGACGTCGTCATCGACATGCTGTGCTACCGCCGCCGCGGGCACAACGAGGGCGACGACCCGTCGATGACACAGCCGGCGATGTACGACGTGATCGACCACAAGCGTGGCGTCCGCAAGTCCTACACCGAGGCGCTGATCGGCCGCGGTGACATCTCGATGAAAGAGGCCGAGGACGCCCTGCGCGACTACCAGGGCCAACTCGAACGGGTCTTCAACGAGGTCCGCGATCTGGAGAAGTACCAGCCCGAACCCAGCGAGTCCGTCGAATCCGATCAGGTGATCCCGACCGGCATGACCACCGGGGTGGACAAGGCCCTGCTGGCCCGCATCGGCGACGCGCACCTGGCCTTCCCCGAGGGCTTCACGGTGCACCCGCGCGTGCAGCCGGTGCTCGACAAGCGCCGCGAGATGGCCTACGAGGGCAAGATCGACTGGGCGTTCGCCGAGCTGCTGGCGCTGGGAACGCTTGTCGCGGAAGGGAAGTTGATCCGCATGTCGGGTCAGGACACCCGGCGCGGCACGTTCACCCAGCGTCACTCGGTGATCATCGACCGGCGCACCGGCGACGAATTCACGCCGCTGTCACTGCTGGCCACCACCGAGGACGGCACGCCGACCGGCGGCAAGTTCATGGTGTACGACTCGCCGCTGTCGGAGTTCGCCGCGGTCGGGTTCGAATACGGCTACTCGGTGGGCAACCCGGAGGCAATGGTGTTGTGGGAGGCCCAGTTCGGCGACTTCCTCAACGGCGCGCAGTCGGTGATCGACGAGTTCGTCAGCTCCGGTGAGGCCAAGTGGGGCCAGACCTCCGACGTGGTGCTGCTCCTGCCGCACGGCCACGAGGGCCAGGGTCCCGACCACACGTCGGGCCGCATCGAGCGGTTCCTGCAGCTGTGCGCGGAGGGTTCGATGACGGTGGCCCAGCCGTCGACGCCGGCCAACTATTTCCACCTGCTGCGCCGACACTCACTGGACGGCATTCACCGGCCGCTGATCGTGTTCACGCCGAAGTCGATGCTGCGCAACAAGGCCGCGGTCAGCGATATCAAGGACTTCACCGAGCAGAAGTTCCGCTCGGTGCTCGAGGAGCCCACCTACGAGCTGGGCACCGGCGACCGCGGCGCGGTCACCCGGATCCTGATGTGCAGCGGCAAGATCTACTACGACCTGCTGGCGCGCAAGCAGAAGGACAAGCGTGACGACGTCGCCATCGTGCGGATCGAGCAGCTCTACCCGCTGCCGCCGCGTCGGCTGGGCCGCACCCTGGCCGAGTACCCCGGCGCCAAGGAGTACTTCTGGGTGCAGGAGGAGCCGGCCAATCAGGGTGCCTGGCCGACGTTCGGCCTGGCGCTGCCCGAGCTGCTGCCGGATCGGCTCACCGGTATCAAGCGCATCTCACGGCGCGCGATGAGCGCACCGTCCTCGGGTTCCTCGAAGGTGCACGCCGTGGAGACCCAGGAGATCCTCGACGAGGCGTTCGGCTGAGCGCAGCTCGGGCGAAGCTCCGGCGACACGCTCTTTCTCGCGAGCGGCCGTGTCGGTACGGCGACACGCCGCCGTGGTCGTACAGGAGCGGACGCTCGCCCGGTCCGAACCGCGTGACGGTCAGTTGCCGAAGAGATTCAGCAGCGGCGGGATGCCGGGCAGCGGGATCGGCGACTGGCCGTTGGCCAGCGAGGCGACCGCACCCGGGCAGAAGATCTGGATGGCCAGGCCGGTGAACATCGTCGCCGGGCCGAGCGGGCGGCCCACCTCGTCGGCAACCTTGGCGGCCACGTCGGCCACATCCTGGCCGGGCTGGGCGAGCATCGGGCACACCTGCTGTCCGAGCGAGGCCGCCGTGCCCGGGTCGATGCCCGCCAGTCCGATGCTGGACAGGTCGTTGACGAACTGATCGGTGTTCGTGTCGGCCTGCGCGGGCGTGGCGCCGGCGAGCAGTCCGGCGGATACCAGGAGCGACGCCAGGGCCGCGGTGTGGTGACGCTTCATAACGGGGTCATCGTAGGCGCCGGCGCGGTTGTTACCCCAATCCGACTGCTCAGCGTCGTCCGCTACCTCGTGCGGGTACCTTTCTCAGGGAGCGCCGGCTGGAACGGCGCGGCGACGGACCCCGAGGTCCGGCGGTACCGCCGGTACTGGCTAAACTCGGCGCGAGTCGTGACCACAGGGACCCCAGGACCACAGGAGTGAGCATGGAAGGCTTCGACGGAAAGGTCTGCGTCGTCACCGGTGCCGGATCGGGCATCGGGCAGGCGCTGGCCATCGCACTGGGCCGGTCCGGCGCCAAGCTGGCCATCAGCGACGTCGACACCGACGGCCTGGCCGTCACCGCCGAGCGCCTGGAGGCAATGGGCGTCGAAGTGAAGTCCGACCGGCTCAACGTCACCGAGCGCGAGGCGTTCCTGCTCTACGCCGACGAGGTCAAGGCCCACTTCGGCAAAGTGAACCAGATCTACAACAACGCCGGCATCGCGCACACCGGCGACATCGAGATCTGCGAGTTCAAAGAGATCGAACGCGTCGTCGACGTCGACTTCTGGGGCGTCGTCAACGGCACCAAGGCCTTCCTGCCACACCTGATCGAGTCCGGCGACGGCCACGTGGTCAACGTCTCCAGCCTGTTCGGCATCTTCTCGGTGCCGGGCCAGTCGGCCTACAACGCCGCCAAGTTCGCCGTCCGCGGCTTCACCGAGGCGCTGTACCAGGAAATGAAGATCAACAAGCATCCGGTCGCGGTGACCACCGTGCATCCCGGTGGCATCAAGACCGCGATTGCGCGCAACGCCACCGCATCCGGCGAGGTGGACTCCAACGAGCTGGCCAAGCTGTTCGACAAGCGGCTGGCCAACACCACGCCGGAGCGCGCCGCCACGATCATTCTCGAGGCGGTCCGCAAGAAGAAGCCCCGCGTGCTGGTCGGTGCGGACGCCAAGGTTCTCGACTTCATCGTCCGCATGACGGGTTCGGGCTATCTGGACGCGTTCTCGGGTGTGACGTCGCGGCTCATGCCCAGCAAGGGCTGATCCTCAGCGCCCGAGCGGGTTGTCGACCAGCCACTGGTCGGCCAGTACCCGGGGGTCGGCACCGGCAGCCACCTGCCGCTGCATCCGCTCGAGCGCGGCGGTGTCCAGCGCGCCGGCGATCTGGTTGAGCGCCAGCACCTGCTGCGGGTTCAGCTCGTTGCGCCGGTAGAGCGGCACGGCGTTCTCCGCCTGGATCAGCATCGGTTTGTGGTCGGCGAGCAGCACGATCCCGTGCGGGCCGTCGGAATCCTCGGGTACCGCCGGGTCGGCCGTACTGGTCCACGCGACATTGATCCGGTTCGTCTTGAGGGCCGCGAAAAGTGCTGCGCTGTCGTCGAATTCGATCGGTGCCGATAGCTTGCAGGTCCCGACCCGGGCCGGGACGGCCACTTCGCGCACGGTGCCCGGCCGCACCTGGCCACAATGCTCGACCAACTCGGTCAGATCCCGTCCACCCCAGGCCGCCACTGTCGCGCCCGTCACCGCGGCGGCCGGTTTGTCCTCGGCGGCGGTGGTGTAGTCGCCGGCCGTGATGCCTTCCGGCAGCGTTCCCAGCATTGCCCGGTAGACCTGCTCGTCGCCATATCCCGAGGCGGTGCCCGGCGCGAAGGTCTGCAGCAAGCCTCCCGTGAACCCCGGCACCACATCGAGTTGCCGGGAATCCAGCGCCGCCAGCGGATCGGCGACCACCTCGACCTGTGCGGGCGAGCCGAAGTACCGCAACGCCGCCGCGTACAGGTTGGCCACGACCATCGACCGGGTGTCGGCCGTCGCCCCGACGGTCAGGCCGGTCCGGGTGTCCGGCCGGTCGGTCTGGTGGCTGCCGCACCCGGTCAGCGCGACCAGCAGCAGGGCCGTGACGAACCGGCGCAGGCTAGCCCTGCGCCTCATCGGAGGCGGCCGCCACGGCCGCGGCCACCGCCGGTGCCACTCGCGGATCCAGGGGGCTCGGCACGATGTAGTCCGGCGCCAGATCATCGCCCACCACCGCGTGGATCGCCTCGGCCGCCGCCACCTTCATCGCCTCGGTGATGCGCCGCGCGCCGGCGTCCAGCGCACCGCGGAACACACCGGGGAACGCCAGAACGTTGTTGATCTGGTTCGGGAAATCGCTGCGGCCCGTCGCGACGACCGCGGCGTACTTGCGCGCGACGTCGGGGTGGATCTCGGGGTCGGGATTGGACAGCGCGAACACGATGCCGCCGGGTGCCATGGTGGCGATGATCTCCTCGGGCACGATGCCGGCCGACACCCCCAGGAACATGTCGGCCCCGTGCAGCGCCTCGGCCACGCCGCCGGTGCGGCCGGCGGGGTTGGTACGCGAGGCCAGCTCGGACTTGAACTCGTTGAGGTCCGAGCGACCGGAGTGCACGATGCCCTTGGAGTCGAGCACCGTGACATCCCGAATTCCCTTGGCCAGCAGGATATTGGCGCATGCCACCCCGGCCGCGCCGGCGCCGGCGATGACGATGCGCAGGCTGGTCATGTCACGGTCGAGCACCTTGGCCGCGCCGAGCAACGCCGCGAGCGCGACGATCGCGGTGCCGTGCTGATCGTCGTGCATCACCGGACAGTCCAGCGCCTCGATGACGCGGCGCTCGATCTCGAAGCAGCGCGGCGCCGAAATGTCCTCGAGGTTTACCGCCCCGAACGTCGGACGCAGCCGGATCAGGGTCTCGACGATCTCGTCGGGGTCCTTGGTGTCGAGCACGATCGGGATGGAGTCCAGCCCGCCGAACGTCTTGAACAGAGCGCTCTTGCCCTCCATCACCGGCAGGGAGGCGGCCGGACCGATGTCTCCGAGTCCCAGCACCGCGGTGCCGTCGGAGACCACGACCACCAGCCGGTTGGCCCAGGTGTAGCGCTTGGCCAGCGTGGCGTCGGCGGCGATCGCCCGGCTCACCTGCGCGACCCCCGGGGTATAGGCGATTGACAGGGCCCGCTGGGTGTCCAGCGGTGCCTTCAACTCGATGGCCAATTTGCCACCGGCGTGGGCGTCGAAAATCTCCTCGTCCTCGATGACGAGATGCGGGGTCTTCACGGTTTCGGACACCGCGCCAGGGTACTTCACCGATTAACCTCACAGCCGGGGGTTCCCTCGCTGTGAGGAGCCCGTTCCGGGTCGGCGGCGTACCATTCGCATGCACATTCCCCTGAACAGGGAGGCTGGAAATGCCGTCATTCCGCGCGTTGCCGCCCTCGCTCCTCGGCGCATCCCGCGCCCGGCCGGTGCCCGACGTCAAGCGGATCCATGTGCCGGTGGCCCGCGCCATGGTCGACTGCGCGGTCTACGTCGACGGCTCCCGGCTCCCCGGCAAGTTCACCCACGCCGCCGCGCTCGACCGGGTCCGCGAGATTCGCGCCGACGGGCAGTCGGCCTTCGTCTGGATCGGCCTGCACGAACCCGACGCACACCAGATGCAGTCCGTCGCAGAGGTTTTCGGGTTGCACCCCCTAGCGGTCGAGGACGCGGTGCACGCCCATCAGCGGCCCAAGCTGGAGCGCTACGACAACACGCTGTTCCTGGTTCTCAAGACGGTCAACTACGTGCCGCACGAATCCGTGGCACTGGCCCGCGAGATCGTCGAGACCGGCGAGATCATGGTGTTCGTCGGCCCGGAGTTCGTCGTCACCGTCCGCCACGGCGAACACAGCGGGCTGGCCGGCGTCCGCCGGCGACTCGAGGAACAGCCCGAGCAACTCGCACTGGGGCCGTACGCCGTGATGCACGCGATCGCCGACCACGTGGTGGACAGCTACCTGGACGTCAGTCGCCTGATGGAGTGCGACATCGACGCCATCGAGGAGGACACCTTCTCGCCGACCGCCAAGACCGACGTCGAGCAGATCTATCTGCTCAAGCGCGAGGTGGTCGAGTTGCGGCGGGCGGTGTCGCCGTTGTCGGTCGAGCTGGGCCGGCTGCACTCGGACAACAAGGATCTGCTGTCCAAGGAGGTCCTGCGCTACATGCGCGACGTGATCGACCACCAGACGCATGCGGCCGACCAGATCGCCAGCTACGACGAGATGCTGTCCTCCCTGGTGCAGGCCGCGCTGGCCCGGGTCGGCATGCAGCAGAACACGGATATGCGCAAGATCTCGGCGTGGGTCGCCATCGCCGCCGTCCCGACCATGATCGCCGGCATCTACGGCATGAACTTCGAGCACATGCCCGAACTGCACGAGGCCTGGGGATATCCGGCGGTGCTGCTGCTGATGGTGACCGTGTGCGGATTCCTCTACCGGAATTTCCGCCGCAACCACTGGCTGTAGGGCGTCAGCTCGGCTGTCCCGCGACGCGCTGCGGGTCGGTGACGTCGACGCCGTCCTGCCGCCATACCTCGCGTAGCGCGTCGACCCCCTCGAGCCGCACCCACGCGGCCTCGTTGGCACTGATCGGGGTGGCGGCCAGGAATGTCACCGGGTCATACGGGTCGCCGAGTTCCAGATCCGGGATCGGCCCTGCGGCGAGCACCACCGCGCTGAACGGCGGCAGTCCGGCGGGCCGTTGCCACAGCGGGGCGCCGAGATCGATCAGTGTGTCGGCGGCCAGCACGATTCCGTCGACCGCCGGCGTGGCCGCCAGGATGGCGACCGTGCGCGCCAGGCCGGGCGTGGGCACCGTGTCGCGCACCGTGAGGAGCACCTCGGCGCGCGGTCCGCGGACCGGATCGATCGCCACCGCGCCCGGATCTCCCATCGGGTGCCGGGAGCAGCCGAGCGAAACATGGTGCAGCCGGCCGTTCACGGGCCCGAATCGCAGCACGTCGATGGGCTCGACGCCCAGGAACGTCACACTGGCCGTATCGGGGTCCGCCGCGAAACCCTGTGCGGCGAAATGGTTTCGCACATGAGCGCGAACCGCGTCGAGAACCGGGCTCATCGCGGTGCGGCTGCGCTGCGCCGGCCGTTCAGATGCTCAACCGGGACAGCATGTCCCGCGCCCGCTCAGCGTTCTGAGGATCGCAGAGGACATCGTAGCGGCCGGCCACCAGCTGCATGGTCGAGCTGAAATCTCTTGTACCCCTTGCCATTGCGTACGGTATGGCCGAGGTGATCAAGCCGAAAATGATACCTGCGATCAGACCGGTCAGCAACGCTCCGGCCTGATTGCCGCTCAACAGGCCCAGCACCAGGCCGACGAAGATGCCCAGCCAGGCGCCGGTGAGCACGCCGCCGCCGAGCACCTTCGGCCACGTCAGGCGACCGGTGACACGCTCGACCTGCATGAGATCGACGCCGACGATGGTGACCTGTTGCACCGGGAACTGCTGATCGGATAGGTAGTCGACGGCCTTCTGCGCCTCGGCGTAGGTCGGGTACGAACCGATGGGCCACCCCTTCGGCGGGGTCGGCAGTCCGATTGGTCCGCCGCGGCCCCCGACCGGCGGGCGCGGATTCTGGCCGGGCTGAAAAGGACTGGTCATGTGATGTCCCTCCTCTACTCCCCGCAATGGTACGTACCGCTAGATTGAGCGCCATGACATCTACCCCGGGAGATCCGGGCGACCGCCGGGAGGGCAACCACCAGCCCCCGCCGATCGGGTCGTACGAGTCGGCACCCCTGGACTATCCGGCCGACTATCCCGATCAGCCGATGTTCGCCGGACCGCCCGTGCCGCCCGGTGTTCCCCCGCCGTCGTTCGGTGTTCCCCCGATGCCGCCCGGCTACTACCCACCGCCGCCGGGCTATCCGCCGTATCCACCGCCGTACGACCCGTACGCCGGGTACCGCGCCGGTGTCCCACCGGGCCAGAACGGACCGTCGGTCGCGGCCCTGGTGTGCGCCCTGCTGGGCGTGCCGATGTGCATGTGCTTTCTGCCGTCGCTGGCCGCAATCCTGTTGGGCATCATCGGGATCCAGCAGACCGGTCGGACCGGGCAGGCCGGCCGCGGGATGGCGATCGCCGGACTGGCGATCGGCCTGGTGACCCTGCTCCTGGGCTTCCTGTTCATGGCCGGCGGCGGAGTGACCAGCGTCTTCCGCTGAAACGCGTTGAACCCCAACACTCTTCGAAGGACGTCAGACCGGCGGCTGGAACGGCGCGGCTTCGCGCTGCATTCCCGCGGCCCGGCCCTTCGCCGAGACGACCAGCGCCATCTTGCGGCTGGCCTCGTCGATCATCTCGTCACCCAGCATCACCGCCCCGCGGGCGCCGCCGGCCACCGAAGTGTGCCACTCATAGGCCTCCAGGATGAGCTCCGCGCGATCGAAATCCGCCTGGCGGGGGCTGAAGATCTCGTTGCCGGCGGCGATCTGATCCGGATGCAGCACCCACTTGCCGTCATATCCCAGCGCCGCCGAACGCCCGGCCACCCGCCGGAACGCATCGACGTCGCGGATCTTCAGGTACGGGCCGTCGACCGCCGCGACACCGTGCGCACGAGCAGACACCAGGATCGTCATCAACACGTGGTGGTAGGCGTCGCCCACGTCGTAACCGGGCGGCTGCTCGCCGACCACCAGGGTGCGAGTGTTGAGGCTGGCCATCAGATCGGCCGGGCCCAGCACCAGCGCCTGCACCCGCGGGTGGGCGGCGATCGCATTGATGTTGGTCAGACCACGGGCATCCTCGATCTGGGCGTCGATCGCGATGCTCCCGACCGGCAGCCCGTGGGTGTGTTCGAGCTGCGTCAGCAACAGGTCGGCGGCCTGCACGTGGGACACGTCGCTGACCTTCGGCAGGACCACCACCTCGACCGCCGACCCGGCGCCGGCCACCACCTCGATCAGATCGGCGTGCGTCCAGGGCGTGGTCCAGTCGTTGACGCGAACACCCCGCAGCTGACCGGCCCAACCCGGCTCGGCCAGCGCGCTCGCCACCGTCGTCCGCGCCGCCGCCTTGGCGTCGGCGGCCACCGCGTCCTCGAGGTCGAGGAACACCTCATCGGCGGGCAGACCCTTGGCCTTTTCGATCATCTTTCGATTGCTGCCCGGAACCGACAGGCAGGTTCGGCGGGGGCGATACGCGGAATTCACCCGTCCACTCCTACCCTTTGAACCATGGCGTCGATCAACAGGGTGTACGCGGCCCGGCTCGCGGGGCTGGTGGTGCTGGGCCCCGACGGCGAGTCGGTGGGCCGGGTACGCGACGTCGTCATCAGCATCAGCATCGTCCGCCAGCAGCCCCGTGTCCTCGGCCTGGTCATCGAATTGCTCACCCGCAGAAGGATTTTCGTACCCATCCTGCGGGTGACCGCGATCGAGCCGAACGCTGTCACGCTGACCACCGGCAACGTGTCGCTGCGCCGGTTCGCCCAGCGGCCGGGCGAGGTCCTGGTGCTGGGCCAGGTGCTCGACACCCGCGTGCGGGTCAACGATCCGGAACTGCCCCAGCTGCAGGGCCAGGACGTGGTGGTCGTCGACCTGGCGATCGAGCAGACCCGGACCCGCGACTGGCTGGTGACCCGGCTCGCGGTGCGCAGTCACCGCCGGCTGCGGCGCACCACCGTTCACGTCGTGGACTGGCAGCACGTCCAGGGGCTGACACCGTCGGCGCTGGCAATGCCCGGCCAGGGCGTCGCCCAACTGCTGCACCAGTTCGAGGACCAGCGACCGGTCGAGGTGGCCGACGCGATCCGCGACCTGCCGGTCAAACGCCGCACCGAGGTCATCAACGCCCTGGACGACGAACGGCTCGCCGACATCCTGCAGGAGCTCGGCGAGGACGAACAGACCGAACTGCTGCTGAAGATGGACACCGAGCGCGCCGCCGATGTGCTCGAGGCGATGGACCCCGACGACGCCGCCGACCTGTTGGGGGTGCTCAACCCGACGCACGCCGAGGCGCTGCTGGCCCGGATGGATCCGGAGGAGTCCGATCCGGTTCGGCGACTGCTGCAGCACTCCCCCGACACCGCGGGCGGTTTGATGACGCCCGAACCGGTGATCCTGGCCCCGGACACCACCGTGGCCGGCGCGCTGGCCCGGGTGCGCGACCCCGACCTGACGCCGGCGCTGGCGTCGCTGGTGTTCGTGGTCCGCCCGCCGACGGCCACTCCGACCGGCCGCTATCTGGGCTGCGTACACCTGCAGCGTCTGCTCCGCGAGCCTCCGGCCGCACTGGTGAGCGGCATCGTGGATGCCGACCTGCCGACCCTGACCCCCGAGCAGACACTGGCCGGGGTGACCCGCTACTTTGCGGCCTACAACCTGGTCTGTGGGCCGGTGATCGACGAGCAGGGGCACCTGCTGGGCGCGGTCACCGTCGACGACGTGCTCGACCACCTGTTACCGCACGACTGGCGGGCCAGCGCCGAGGAACCCGAACTGGACACGGCCCCGTGAGTGAGACTTCGGCGCGCAGCCGCCTCGACACCCCGCGCACCTCGCGCCGGCCCCGACTGAACCTCGACGCCGAGGCGGTGGGCCGGTTCAGCGAGTCGATCGCCCGATTCCTGGGCACCGGCCGCTACCTGGCCTGGCAGACGATCCTCGTGATCGTTTGGATCGCGCTGAATCTGTTCGCCGTGAGATGGCGCTGGGACCCCTACCCGTTCATCCTGCTGAACCTCGCGTTCTCGACGCAGGCCGCCTACGCCGCCCCACTGATCCTGCTGGCCCAGAACCGGCAGGAGAACCGCGACCGGGTGTCGCTCGAGGAGGACCGTCGGCGCGCCGAACAGACCAAGGCGGACACCGAATTCCTGGCCCGCGAACTGGCCGCGCTGCGGCTGGCGGTCGGCGAGGTCGCGACCCGCGATTACCTCCGTCGCGAGCTCGAGGAATTGCACGAGAAGATCGACGCGCTCAACCCGCCCAAGAAGCCGGCGGCGGGCAAGTCGGACGGCGGCGAGCGGCGGCCCAAGAAGTCCGTCTGATGAGCAGGGGATTGCTGCCACACGTGTCCCAACTGTTATGTATGGTGACTTGGTTCACAAGGTATGCCCGTCGTGCTTGCCGGGCATCGATCACGAGGACGGTCGAGTGCGCATAAGGGCAGGTTCGGGCGACCCGAGCAAGTCGGTTGTCGCCGGGCCGCGCGCTCGCGGAACCGCGCCGCTCGCCGAACTCGGCGAGTCGGTGCCCGAGCCCCAGGGGCGCCCGCGCGGCCGGCTGGCCCGCGCCACCCGCTCGCCTGCGCTCGGCGTGGCGGTGCTGTCCCCCCTCGTGCTCGCCGCCGCCGTCGGTGCGGCCGGGCCGTCCACCCCGGTCAGCCCGGACACCGGCAAGGTCGTCGAGATCAGCCCGCTCGCGGCCGTCGCCCCCACCCGGCCCGTCGACATGAGCGGCCCGACGGTGGTCGCGGTGGCCAAGGCGCCCGACACGTTCCGGGTGGCCGCCGCCGCGGCGTCCGCCCCGCCGCCGGCCGCCATCGTCTCCGCCCCCGGTGCGCTGCGCATCCCCGCCATCGCGCTGAGCGCGTACCGCAACGCCGAGGCCACCATGGCGCGTGCGCAGCCCGGCTGCGGCATCAGCTGGAACCTGCTGGCCGGCATCGGCCGGATCGAATCGGGCCACGCCAACAACGGCGCCACCGACTCGCGCGGCACCGCGGTCAGCCCCATCTACGGCCCCGCCCTGGACGGCACCCTGCCGGGCAACGAGGTCATCGTCTCGGCCAGCCAGCTCGGCCGGGTGACGTACGCCCGCGCGATGGGACCCATGCAGTTCCTGCCGGGGACATGGTCGCGGTTCGCCTCCGACGGCGACGGGGACGGCAAGGCCGATCCGCAGAACGTCTACGACGCCACCCTGTCGGCGGCCCGGTACCTGTGCAGCGGCGGGCTGAATCTGCGCGACCAGTCGCAGGTGCTGACGGCGATCCTGCGCTACAACAACTCGATGGCCTACGCCCGCAACGTGCTCGGATGGGCCGCCTCCTACGCGACGGGTGTGGCGCCGGTCAACCTGCCGCCCATCACCGGTCCCACGCCGCCCATCGCGGACGCGCGGCTGGACGCCCACATGGAGTCCAACCCCGAGGGGCTGGGCCCGGGCCTGTCGGCAACCGATCCGCTGCCGGTGTTCAGCCTGACGCAGAGCGGGGTGGCCAATTCGCTGCCCGTGCCGCCCGGACCCGCCGAGGGCACCACGACAACGCCGCTGAACGCACCGTGCACCATCTTCTGCCTCAGCGACAACGCCCCGTTGAGCGATCCCTCCGCGGTGCCGCAGTGGGGCCAGCCGGGATGGACCCCGCCCTGGATGCAGCCCGGCTGGGTACCGCCGTGGATGCAGCAGCCCGCCGCGCCGGAGGCTCCGGCCGCCGGACCCGCCCTCGGTCCGCTGCCGGGTGCGCCCGCCCCCGGTCCGGTTCCGGCCGAGGCTCCGGCCCCGGGCGTGCTGCCACAGGGCCAGGCGCCTGCCCCCGGCCCTGCCCCGATGCCGGCCGATCCCGGCGCGCCCGGGGTCTCGCTGGGCCCGCTGCCCGGCCCGGCTGCCTGACCGGCGCCGAGCGTTCCGGCGTCACCGATAGACTCGTCGGTGATGTCCGAGAGCACTGATCCGACCGCTGCCGTGCGCGCCGCGCTGGCCAAGGTCATCGATCCCGAACTGCGCAAGCCGATCACCGAACTCGGCATGGTCAAGAGCGTCGACG
>RRZT011192268.1_pt1 | contig 64705 bp, 77 predicted proteins | sample 2165551 | NCBI WGS metagenome assembly RRZT01 (sample SAMN10456910, study PRJNA506462) | wastewater metagenome | biome: wastewater; feature: sludge; material: wastewater sludge; isolation source: wastewater sludge with Escherichia coli K12::gfp cells carrying plasmid... | place: USA: Moscow, Idaho... | reverse complement strand
ATCTTGATTTTCATAAAAAAATGTTTTAGTTTTATTTTTACTGAATTAATATAGCAACAAACAAGAGATCTGAATTTTGCGAAGTCTTTAAACTGAGATTAGTAATATACTAATAAGAAATGGATTAAAAATCCGAGCCATTGGGTTTTAAGGACACGACTTTGTTTTAAGGGCACGGATTAAAAATCCGCGCCATCGGGTTTAAGAAAATCAAAAGCTTTAAATAAATCATTGTCTGCTGGCTGTGTAAGTTCAGCTTCTTTATCAAAATGGTATGAAACCCAACGAACGTATTTACTTTCTATACTGGTATAAAAGTAAATTGCATGATTTAACTCTTCATATTTTATAAAGGGTAAAAGTGGTATTGGATTAGAAAATTCAGAATTTATGAGATAAAGTTTCTTTTTTTCTAGTCCTAATCTAGTAGTTATTTGAATTTCTCTAAAAGGTGATTTAGCGCCAACTAAATTTCTTGCAGTATATGACCAAACACCATCTTCTAATTGAGCATCTTTTGCTGAAGAGATTATTTTTATATCTTCAAAAGCATCTGCAATATATTTTCTTAGTTCGTTTAGCTGTTGTTCAAGGATTAGAACTCTTTGATTGTTTTCTTCTTCACTTGTTATCCCACCGTGACCTTTCCATTTATTACGAAGGTTAGCAACCTCAAATAGAACATTTACAATACCTTTACTTGTAATCATTGATAGAAAAGCTTCACTAGGATTTCCAAAAAGATTAATACAATATTCTTTTTTTTCATTCTCTGATAAAAATGTTCTTATAGCTTTTGAAAGATTTGATGTAAGGTTATTCCAATTACCAAAAGTTGCTCTTAAATACCAATTTTGAAATTTCTCATCCTTACCAATCCATTTATGACTTTCTTCTTTATAAAATTCTTTGTCTTGAGCCAAAGCACTCAACATTAGCATTGATAGGAATTCTGAAAATGCTTCAAAGAAATGAAATAAATGTTCAATTTTTTTACTATTGTTCTTTGTTGCATAATAACGCCAAAGAATTGAAGAAATTGGGAAAGGTAATTGATCAATCCAATTTTCTAATTTCTCTTCTTGATTTATTGTTTTTAATTCTTTTACTATTGATTTGTAATTTTTGGGCTGTTTCCAAAGATTTCTTTTAAGTTCTTCAAGTCTAAAAGAAAATTGCTGAATTTTATTATCAACATCTAATAATTCAACTTGTGTTGCCAAATCAGGTAAAAAAAGTTTACTTTTTGATAGTTGAGATTTTGCAATTTGTTGAATAATAGCCCCTGAAACCAAACTCTCTCTCAGTTTTTTCCCAAAAGGTGTATTAAAATAGTTAGCAACATAAATTGAATTAGCTTTTGTTTCATCAAGTTGAATTTGATAATAGTTTTTAGTTTTGATTTTTAATTCAGACAAACTAGCTACAACTGGACTATTTCCAATTTTTGGTAAATAAATTGAATTTGCTAAGTGTTCAACTTCTTCAGCATTGTCACCTTTAAGTGCATTAATTGAAATAGAAATTTCAGTTAATAGGATTGGCGGATAACCAATTCTTTTTACCAATTCTTGCATTTCTTTTTCATATACCAATGCATTTAATGATTTGAATTCTGATAATTCTATTAATGTGCCAAGTTGAACTACTTTTCCTTCTTTTTGTGATTTGAAATTTTGTATAATAGTATTGTTAATTGTTTCATCTTCTGAAATTTCTGCAACAAATGTTTTTTCTTTTGAGTTTTTTGAAACTAGAATTAAATTTAAAGAAATACTTGTCATTGGTGCAAAAGCACCTGAAGGAATTACAAATACTGCTTCAATAAAAAGACCTTCTTTTTTTAATGCTTCTATACCTTCTTTGTTCAACAGGAAATTATTAGAAACAATAAAAATTAATTTCCCTGTATTTTCAATTTTGTCACCACATTTTAAAAGTAACGTTGTTGCAAAATCAAACTGACTTTTAGTACCAGTTATATCTTGAGTCCTTATTCCAAAAGGTGGAAAAGAAATAATTAAATCATACTTGTCTTTTGATATTGAAAGTTGGTTAAATGTATCACCAAGTTTAAAGTTTATGTTTTTTTCTTTGAACAAAGTTTTAATTGCTTTAAATTCAGACTGATTTATACAAGTCCCATTGAGATTGTCAGCTTGTAAATAAAGAATAGGTGATGATAAGCTCACCCATGGGTCAAAGAAAGATTTATAGTAATCAGTTTTTATAAGTTCCTCTATGAATTTAAAAACATAGTTTGATGCTATAAATGAATTAGAATTTGCCAATAAAGACAATAGTTCTTTGTCTTCAAATATCTCATCAAGTTTATCTGTTCCTAATGTTTTTCCAATAAGTTCTAATAATTTAGTATGACTAAAACCTGAAAAATTTAAATCACTTTTATGCTTTTTAAACATGTTCAAAATTTTATTTTTAATATCAAATTGTTCCATTGTATAGTTTTAAATTATTAGCTTTAAAATAGAAAAAATATTAATAATTAAATATTTATTGATAACTATTTTACTGTGATTATTTTTTTCGTTATATAAGTTCTTGTTTCTTATATTTAATAAATCTACATAAAATAAATGAAATAAGATAGAGAAAGTCACGGATTAAAAATCCGCGCCATCAGGGTTAAAAATCCGCGCTATCAGGTGCTACTGGGTTTAATCCACATTGAATTTTTTTAATTCGTTAATATATTTTTCTAAATCAAGTCTATTTTCTGAAGTTAAATTTTCTGATAAAAACGTTAACACTTTTCTTTCAAATGGTTCCTTCTCGAAAAAGCAATAATTTGTCACATCACCAAATTTTTTATGAGAAATAGCAACGTTCATTTCTAATTTTTTAACTTCTTCATCGATTACTTCTCTGGATTTTAAAATTAAACCTTGTTTATATAAATCTGCATGAGAATTTATTATTTCTGAAAATTTAGAAAAAATTGAGTTAAAATTTTCTAGAATAATTTGAAACACCTTCAAGATAAAATTTATTGTTTCATCTCTAGTAGGAAAATAACCCTTATGAATAACTTTATTCCTAAAGCTAATATCATTTTCACTTAAAGTATTGGGTAATGAATTCAAAGCATTTAAATAGAGAAAATAATAGGCTCCAATCTGTCGTTCAGAATGATTTGCAAATTTTTTCCACAATTTATTATATACTTCCTTACTTAAATGGAATGTGAAAACTTCAATACAATACTCATAAAAACGTTCTAGACTACTGGCAATTGAAGCAACTGCTTCTCTAAAATATAAATCATGTGTTGCAGCTAAACCAGATTCAAAAAGTAGGTCATATTTATAATTTGTAAAATATACAACACAAAAATGCCCTCTATCGAAATCATCAATTATTGAAATATTATTATCAGAATTATATATTGGGCTATAACTTACACCAAATCTTTTTATGTGATTATTTTCATGTTGTAATTTACAGATAGGACATTGTAATGTAATTTTCATTGGTAATTTTTGATTATTAGTTTCTTACAAATTAATATAAAATTTATGTAATATCTTAAAGGTCACAGTTTAGAAATCTGCGCCATCTGGTTAGAAATCTGCGCCATCTGGGTTACAAACTTCGCGGAGCGGGGTTAAAAATCCTCGCCATCGGGTTTTTTATTTTTTTCGAGTGTGGAAATTATGTTATTTCTTAATAAATATTGAATTAAGAATTTATTTTTATTCATTTTTCTTCTTATCTTAATTAATAATTTTTCATCAATCTTCTTTTTATACCGTAGGAAATTAAAATCAACAAATATTATTCTAGACCAAATGGGATCATGAATATCCATAATAGATTTAGCAAAATTTTCTAAAGGTATATGATTACCACTTTTCTCAGATAAGAAATATGAAATATTATATTTTGTTATTAACTCTAAATATTCATCATCCACAATATTCAATAAATAATGTTTTATTTCTGTAGTTGATATGTGTTTTGAGCCAAATACATCAGAAAAAACATTTTTACTAAAATTTATAAATTGTGCATATGGTAATTGGTTCAAAAATGCATCTTGATTAATTTTTGCATCTTGCACAAGTTGTTTCATTAAATCATTATACTCCATTAGCATTTTTTGAACTATAATTTGTCTTTGTTCAATTTTTATAGAGTGACTTGCTTGTAAACTTTTAGAATGCTGTTGTAAATAAATTACTTTTTGTGTAATGTCGATTGGAACGATTTTACTTACTATATCATTATGTAACTTAAAACTTTTTGGCTTTTTCCCAGCATAAAAAACTAGAGAATTTGCCCACCATTGGTTAAAAAAATTATCAATGAATAATTGGTCTTCCTCGTCTTCTATTGATAGTGAGGTGAAAAATTCTTGAAAATAATGATTAAAAAACTGGAAGGTTTGAGTGTTCTCATCAAAGTAGAAAACATTATTTTTTGTTTTAAGAAATTTTACAAAATCAGAAGAATTATTTAATTCTTCAAAATTAAATTTAGTTCTTAATTCTTTCAAAAATATTTCTAACTCCATAAGAGTAACATTGTTCAACCCTTGACAATGCATATGAAGTGCAATAAAAGAAATTATTATTTTTGTTTGTTCATATTTATATTGTTGAGTTATGCCTTTATTAGCATCCCAACGATCTAAATAAATATCAGTAAATTTGTTATATAGTTCAAAAATATTAGCAGGTAATTCTTTTAAATCGATATGATCATCACGATAGAGTACTGCTAATAAAGTTAATGCAAGTGGTGTTTTTTGTATTGAGGAGTCTAAACTACCGTCTCTAATTGCTGTAATGAATCCATTTGTTTTAGACTCGTTATTTGGAATTATTTTTTTTACTAATTGTAATGCTTGCCCAAAGTTAAAAGGTAATAATTCAGTATCCTTAAATTTAGATAATTTGTTATCACCTTTAAAATAATTGAAATCTCTTGAAGCTAATATGATTTGAAAATTTTTATTGTTTGAAAAAGTTTCAATTTTATCAACAATTTCCTGCTTAATTTTTGGATTACTAATAAAATCTATTGAGTCAAAAAGAATTATTACTTTATCAAAAACTTCCTCATTAAATTGTTCTTGAGTTAATTGGTGATAATTTTTCGCAATATATTCTTCAATGTTAAAGTCTGAATGATCAATTTTATCTAATTCAATATAGAAAACTGCATTGTTTTCAGATTCGTTAGTCAAGGCTTTTATACCTATTCTTTTTAGAAATAAAGTTTTTCCAGAAGTTGGAATACCGTGAATGATAAAATTATTCTTTGATTTTAAAATCTCATTAGAACCTTCAATATCTTCTTCATTAATGATCTCTTCTTTCCCATCATAGGATACTAATTGATTTAGTTTTTTTAATTCTTTGGAATAAGTAGTTTGTACATTTACAAAGATATCTTTAATATGATCTATATTTAAATCAAAAAATGAGTTGTTATTTTCTAATTTAGATAATTTTTCAATAGTTATTTTTTGATAATGTGTTATATGTGGTTCTAAATTATTTAAGAAACTTTCTTTGGCATTTTCATTGAATTCGTCACATAGCCTATCATAGTCCCAAATGTAAATATTATTGAGCATTAATTGATCAAAATTTTCTTTTATAACTTCAATAGCATTATCTGTTACTTTGCCATTTATTACAATAATAACTTTGCTGATATATTTTTTTTCTCCTTTTAGATTTTTATAGGGAATTTTAAAAGATGTCTGTATTTGAGAACCAATTTCACCACCTAAAAGAAAATCATTTTGTGAGGCAGCTTTATTTTTTACAATGACTGAATACCAAATTTCTTCACGAAGATTCTTATCGTAATCACTAAACACTAAATCTTTACCAAATTCTGTATTACCATGATTTATAACTACATCTTTGTAATTTTTACATTTAAACAATTGCTGTAAATCTGGAAATAAATCTACTTCTTTGCAGTGTTTACGTATAAATTTTAATTTTTCTTGAACATTTCCAAATTTTTTATTCATGAATAATGGTCTACCACTCATTTTTTAGTCTATTTTAAAAGTTACTCTAAAACGCTCAAATAGACGAAGTATATTTTTATCACTCTTATAATCTACTAAATGTTTGTTTTTAAATGATTGTGAGTATTTATTTTGTTCGTAATCTGAGTTCTGTTTATTAGTCTGTAACAAATTTATATAAAATAAATTAAGTTAAAAAACTGAAAATGTATATTTTGTGTTAAATGTGGATAATTCATAAAAAAAATCTATCTCGAGGGAGATAGATTTTTAGATTTATATGCGGGATAAAATTTTTTATTTTTTGAGGAGTTTTGTTTGGTAGGTTTTGTCTCCGATTTTTAGGTTGATGAAGTATAGTCCTTTTGGATATGGTGTAAAGTCTATTGGGGTGTCTTTTAGACTTGTAAATTGTTTCTCTAGGATTTTGTTCCCTGCAACGTTAAAGATGATATAAGAGCCACTTTGGTTGGCTGTACGGCTGTCTGACTTGATGTAAGCGATATCTGCTGTTGGGTTTGGATATGCAATGAGCTGATGATTAGCCTGTGCGAATTCTGTTGCATTTAGTACACCTCCAGCGAAATTGTAGAGGTATGCAAATGCTTGGAAATATTGGTCGGTTACAATTTTGTCGTGAATGATGAGGGTGTTTTCGTCATTTCTGGTTTCTGCGGAAGAAGACCAGTTGTGAGAACCGGTTAAGACTTGAGGGGCTGAACCTGCATTGTAATTGTCTACCAACATGAATTTATGATGGAGGATTCCAGCTCCAGAATATTTCACCACTTTGGTAGTACCAATGGCCGATTGTAGCGCTGCAAAATCATTGCCTGTTGGGTTTTGGCTGTCGAATACTGCATTGATGGTTGAAAGGCCTGCTTTGTATTTATTGATTAAAGCATCACGGATATCGTCTCTTGTGATGGGCATATCTGCAATTTCAATGTCTGTATTTGCTGAATTGATTACGTTAACTATTTTAGCTGTTACACCATCAGAAGGGCTGAAATAGGCATTGACTACTTTGCCCCCAATGACAAAATTGTGAGGTGTATTGTCGGTTTTATAAGGTCCGAATTTTGATATGGTGGTATTTGGTGTAAGGGTATTGGAACCCCACATTTCTTCGAACTCTGTTTTGTAGGCTTGCGCTAAAGCTTGGTCTTGAATAGCAATGGCATTGTTTTTATCGGGTCCATCAATTTGAACGGCTGTCCAGTTGGTAGAACCCGTCCACACCCAAGGGGTGTTCGGGTCTGAGCTGTCGGCATCGAAAATGACAAACTTGTTGTGCATAATACCATAGTCAGAAGTTGTAGGACTTGGTAATTTTGGAATGGCAGGATTGAGCAATGGTATCATGACACTGGAAGTGCTGCCGTCATAGATTACTCTTACTTTCACCCCACGAGCATAGGCATTGTTGATTGCCCCTGCAATTCCATTAGAACCATCTGGAGAGTAACTGTTGTAAATGGCAATGTCTAAGGTGCTTTGGCAGGCGTTTATGTAATCGATTAATTTGTTATCTAATTGATCTGCCAAGTTTACTGCGTTCTGATACTGTGCTAGTGTATTGTTTACGGTGTGGTTAAAATAGACATTCATTACTCCTGTAGAAGCTGATTTTGCAACGATGTAATTGGCTTTAGCTGTTCTGGAAGTATCGTCATTAAAGGTATATTCTAGCTTGATGACCTGTGCAGGATTTAGGCTGTCTAAAACAAAAGTGTTTTGGTTGAGTTCCTGGGCGATTCTTTTTTGGGTTTGGGTTTTATTGTCAAAAGCTTTGAGTGAAACGCCTTTATTGAAGGTAACTTCAATTTTATTGTCCTTGTAGTGTAAGGTATAGTCGGGTTCTTGAATGGTCTGAGCTTGGGAATTAACCGCCAATAAAACGGTGGCAAAAAATAAGTTGGTAAAAGTTTTAATCATAAACTGGTATTTTTACAAATTTAATCATTATTTCGATTGGCAGAGATATGAAATAAAATGGTTATTTTTACTTTGAAATACAAACGAAAGATGGAACTCACCACAACAGAAAAGAAAATCATTGCCTTGTTGAAAAAGGGGCAACAACAGACTGAAATAGCGGAATATTTTAGAAATAATGAGAGCTTTAATATTAATTCACAATCTGCGGTAGAGAAAATAATTATGGGGCTAAAAAAGAAGTATGGCGTGAAAACCTGCTGTTAGTACTATTATAATATTATATGTTTTGATTTGCTTCTAAAGTACCGTATTTATTGACTTGTTTATTTTTGATGATGCAAATTGAAGCAAAAAAAAGCAATATAATGTTTGCTTTGTTGTACCAAATGTTGTACTTTCGTTTCAGGTTGCACTCAAATGAAACGCTTTGTTTTTAAAGACTTCACCCATTTGCTTCCTTTTGTAAATATAGTACAACTTTTTAATTTTTGCAATTTATGGCTTCTATTAAGTTAATTTTAAGAACACATCAGCAAGACCAAGCGGGACATTGTCCTTTATATATAAGAGTTATTAAAGACAGGAAAGCAAAATTTATTTCTGTTGGCGTGAAGTTGAAAGAGAGCGAATGGGACGAGGCAAAACAGAGGGTAAAAAAGAACCACCCAAATAGCGCAAGAATGAACGCTTCCATTGCTCAAAAAGTAGCAGATGCGGAAGGACAGGTTGCGGACTTGGAAAGAAAGGTAAAAACGGTTTCGGCAAAGAAACTTAAAGAAGCTATTAAGGGTAAAGAAGTGCCTAACTTTTTTGAATACTCTTATAAGTATTGCGAAAAAATCAGGGGGAGTGTTTCTGTGGGAACGTATAATAATTACAAGCTGTATTTAGAGAAGTTTGAAAACTGGTTAGGCACAAAAGATGTTTTCTTTGATGATATTACCGTTTCGCTCTTAATGGACTATATGGCATATATGGTAAATGAATTAGGTAATGGATTAACCACACAGCGCTACTCCATTATGATACTGGCGATAATGTTCAAACAAGCCATTAAAGAGGATATTATCCCCGAATATATGTACCCAATAAGTAAACTGACTTTAAAAAAAGAAACAGGCAAGCGATTGTTTTTGAACAAGGAACAAATTGAGGCAATGATTAATTACAATGCAGGGGAAGGAACAAAAGGAGATATTTACAGGGATATGTTTATTTTTTCCATTTATGCAGGAGGGCTACGGTTCAGCGATGCTTTGGAAATCCAAAACAAGGACTTTATTGAAGACGAACAGCGAATTAAAAAAGTCATTCGTAAAACAGGAAGACCCCATCAGTTTAAAATCGGTAAAGTAGCTTTGGATATTATCAAAAAATACCAAAAAGAAAACCCACAGCCCGATGATTTTATTTTCCCGATTGTAACCAATAAGGATTTCTTTTTGAAGAATGCCGAATATCGTTATGAGATAACCCAAAAAGCAAATAAGTCGGCTAATTTTCAAATCCAAAGGATTGCCAAAGCTTTAGAGTTTCCAATCCACGTTTCTTTTCATTTAAGCCGACACAGTTTTGCTACCAACGCTCTGAATAATGGCATGAGAATTGAACACGTTTCAAAGTTAATGGATCATCAGGATATTAGAACCACACAGGTATATGCAAAAATCTTGGGAGAAGAACTGGATAAGGCAGTAGATAATTATATTTATTAAATTGTGTAAAAAAGTGAGAATAATAAAATACTGTTAATCACGTTATTGAAAAATAAGTAGTATCGTAGCTAAAATATTGCTAAATATTTAATAAAAATTTATGAAATCCTTTTAAAAAAAAGGATTTTTTTCCCTCTATTTTAGCGCCAAAGAAAGAAGTTCTTTTAAATAGATATTCCGCAATAGTAAAGGCTTAACAGCCAAAACAGAGGCTTCAAAAACGAATTTGAACTGGGATAAATTTAAAATTGCCATTTCAAAGAAAATGCAAAAACATAACCCTAATTGTAGCATTAAAATTCTATGGAGCAAAATTTTCAAACTACCTCGTTTCTCGAAATGGTAGTGGTGCATTCTACAAAAGTTTCCAATCACGATTTTGATATTATTCTCGATAAAAAAGTTACAGTACAAGACTATTGTACCGCACTAATTAATAAGATTTTTGAATTACACTACTCCGATTACCCCATTTTTCTAAATTATCAAACCAGCTTGGTTAAAGAGCCGATTGTTTGGTTAAATCGTTTTGAAGAATTGATTTCCAATAATGAGGATTTATTTACCAGTAAAAAAGCCTTATGCCGTTATAACAAACTATTCAATTTGATAGAATCCAAACGAAAAGAAATACAGTTTTCGAGTTCAAAAGAAAGCAAACAGACAATAGCTAAAAGGTTTATCAATGCAGAAAGTGAGGACAGGCATTTTTCATTTTGTGAAGTCAAAAAGCAAATCGACAGCCTTGACGATGATAATGAGAAGATACTTTTACTCACGAAAGAAAAGCACGAGTACAGACAAGCGAATATAGAGTTTATCAATCAAAAATTGCCCTTGTTTGATGTGCAATGCAGTAAGGAGATTAAGCAGATTTATGAATTGCAGAGCATCAAAAGTTCCATTGATAAATTTAAGCCTATTGTTCCGGGCAATCCAATCCCACATACTAAATTGCAATTCAATTGCAATGTCAATCAGTTTGTGGACATATTCTATCAAATGTCCCGTGAAATATTGGTTGAGGGTAAGCCAATGGTTGAGGGCAATATCAATGATATTGCGGAAATGATTGTAAACACATTCATTGACAAAGACGGAAAGGAACTAAGTCCCCTTAGCGTTAAAACTATCCTCCAACCCTCAAGGGAAGACAAACGCCCCAATACCCATAAAAGAATAGATATAAGCAAACTTTTATAATCAAACACAAAAAGTCCACAAATTCCCTGTGGACTTTTTTATTTTTTCACATTTTCTACATCAATAAAATCGTTGTAAACCCTTGTAGAATAAAGGTTTTTTATAAATGAAAAAGGTCTTTTTAAAATGAAAAGACCTCAAAAGACTTTTTCAAAAATGCCTTTTTTTTGGCTTAAAAAGGGTCAAAAAATGTCATTTTAGAGGCGATTTTCACCCATTTCTACACAAAATAAAAAAGGTCTTTTTTCACTCCCTGTTTTTATAAGAAGCCCAAAACTTCAACCCCTTTAAAATAAGGGCTTCCCAAAGCCTAAAAAGAAAACTTAGTCCTTGAAGACCAAGAAAAGACTAAAAGACTTTTTCATACCCCGCACATTTGCTTCATAATTTTTAAATACGCAAAATCATGGAGGTATTTATCTTGTCCAAAGCACAGTTCGCAGAATTAACTTCAAGGTTGGATTCCCTGCAAAATCAATTAAGCACCCAAACCAATGCCTCGAAAAAATCCTTTATGGATAATGAGGAATTTATACAATTAATGGGTATCTCCAAACGTACCGCCCAAGGTTGGCGTGATGAAGGCAAAATTTCATTTAGTCAAGTAGGTAAAAAAATCTTTTACAAGCTCTCGGACGTTGACAAACTGCTGGCAGAGAACTACAACAAATCATTCAGAAGCAAATAAACCATTGCAATCCCATTGCAATTTTATTCTAAAGCATTGCAATACACGATACATAGACAGCAATTCGCTGAATTTCCTTGACGCACAGGCGTAAACATTTACGCCTTGCTGAAAGGTTAAACAAAAATACTATGAGAGCCAGTACACAACAAAAAATAGACGACAGAGTTTTCTCCCTTGCCTCGAATCTCTTTGGTTTTGGCAATACAGAGGCTAAAAAGCAAATCGAAGAAACCATTGCAATAGAAAACGCAACATTACAATTGGATAACAGAATCATTGCGGTTTATCCCGCCATAATCGAAGAAGCTTTTTCTACAACGATGGACAACTACCGCAAGTACATTGCCAGTTACAATTTTAAGACACAGGCAGAAAACGAACTTATCCAAAGACACAATACTTCAGTAGAGCAATTCTGCAAGGAAAATGCTCTTACAGAAGTACAGACGGAATTTAGAAAAGTCTTTTTGCTGAATAAGAAAAACCTAAAGCCAAGAGCATACAACGAGGCAGTAAATGAGTTCTGCAATGATTATGGCTTAATTGTGGAGAAAAAGAAAATCCAAAGCGTTAAATATGCCACCGAAATTGTTTTTCAAAACCTGTTGCATCTGTACAATTCGCAACTAATGAAGCGCAATGAAAAATTCATCAAAGGAGGCATAACCGCAAGAAGACCTATTCAGGAGTTTAAAATAAACTCTTTTTTAGTTACCCAGTTAAAGCGAAAAGAGATTCACAGTATTAACATCTGTACCAAGACGGTACGCAATCACAGACAAAGACTGGAAGAAGCAGGTGTATTTACTGAATATCATTTTGCAGGGCAAAACAAGCCCGTAGAGGTGCATATCAACCCTGAAATTTTAGTGGTTTTGGACATCAAAACCTCAAAATTGAAAAGTGCTGAAAATAAGCAACTTAAATGTGTGTATTGGAATCTTTTACCTGATAACAATGAAATTACTGGAACTATTATAAATGAATATCAAATGAATGAGAATGTTGAAAACATTTCTCAATTTCAAAGGAGTTCGGGCGAAGCCCTCACGCCTTCTTATTTGTTTTTTACAGGAACACATACCAGCAAGAAAGAGATTTCAAACTTGGGGGCGGGCGAAAAAAATGTTAAAGTTCAAAATACTTTATCCGAAAAACTGCAAAACCTGATTGTCCACCCACAGGAATTGGCGGTAAACCTTGCCAATGGGGAGTATATGAATTACAAGCCTATTGACATTCGCTATCTGTTCAAAGAGGCTTTTTCAGGAACACTGACCAATGATGAGTTTAGGGAGCTGGCGATACAGGATTTCTTTAAATCCATATCCAAGATTTACAGGTTTTCCACGCCTTTTGTGGGAAGTTGGAAAAAGGCAATTACCCTGTATTATCAAAACAAATGGATTGCCTTTACAGATAACAGTTTCAATAAAAGCGTACTGGTTGATGAAATACAGCAGATGCGTTGGCGCATTGAGTGGGCAAGAAAATGGTTTATTAAAAATCAGTTACCACCATTATTCCCCTACGAGTATTTTGATATGACCCGTAAAACTTCAAAAGAAGTCGGCTTTGAATATACTAAAGCCAAGTGGAATGAGCATTTGTTGTCCATAGCCAAATATGATGCTTTGAAGAAGAAACAGGAATGTAACGCAGTTAGAAGAAAAGAGACGATAAACCACGCCAAGAAGTGTGAAACGGTGCTTAACCGCTTCTTTAAAAACAAAGTTACCTACACGCAATTGTTTGATTATGTGGAAAAGAACCTCCCTAAAGAATACCTGGAAAAACTGCCTGTTTTAATACTTAAAAAATCATTGAAAGACAACGAAAAGACCATTGCAATAACGGGCGATGATGCGGTAAAATACAGCTTTTTTGAATTTTAAAATCTAAAGAATATGCCAGTTTTTGACAACACAAAATCGAAAATTAAAATGGTAATCCTAACCCAAAACAAACAGAGTAATGCAGTTTGGTGGTCACCCATTAATCAGAACAAACGAAAGAGTGAGCTTGTTATCCGAAGTATGCTCAGGAGGTTTGAAAAAAGCAAACTTTTTACCATTACCAACGTGGTACAGTTTTATGAAAACAATCTATTAATCTCTCAATTCAAATTCAATTATGAAAATAGCCTTAAAGAAAATCAAGATAGAAGATATTGAAATTATACAATCCAAACTGCTCAAATTCATTAGACATAAAGTTGACGAAATAGCCCATTGCAAAGATTATGAAAAGTATTGCAATAAAATTATTGTAATCGATACACTCCAAAGTATGTTTTTCATATTTAGGACAAAGATTGAAAGCAAAAAACAGGAATCAAACATTACTCTTTCTCCCACACAGGCAGTTATACTTCTTTTCTGCTGTCAATGGGAAAGAGAGAAAAGAACGCAAGAACAGAGAATTACAATGCAATCCATGTCAGACCTTTTGCACGAAAAATTAATTAATATTTAAAGCACAAATTATGAGAATCAAACTAAAAAACCGCCTTACAATACTGCTGTGCAATGCTTATGTGATACTCTTGTGCATTTCAATTGTTATTGTCCTGCCATTGCAATTTGTCATTTTCCTTTTTAAAGGCAAGAAAAAAGTAGTAAGACCATTGGAAGATAAGATTTTCAGAATCTTATTCCATATCAATGATTTGAGAAAGAGTGCTTAATATAAAAAAAACAAATGAATAAGAATAATAAAAAACCGCTTCCTCATTCTGTTACAAAAGCGGTACTGGTTGAAATGTATTGTAATCAGTTTAGTGACGCCAAAATTAGAAAGCAAATCAATGAAATTCTAAATGAGAAAAATATATCAAAAGATACTAAAATTATACCTCACTTAGAGTTTATGGAATTTGTGGAAACTTACGGGTTGCCAAAAGGATATTATATTGATGATGAAGATAATATATCTAATAATGATTCAATAAATAAAAAATCTATTAGATAATTTATGGAGATTATTTCTTATATTCGAATATAACCGGATATTTAGACATCCATTTTGAATAGCTTTATGAATGCTTGTTTAGCATATAAATAAGTTAGTTGCTATTTTCCTGAAAATCCCCTGAAACCTAGACTTATGATTGAACAAATAGTAAAAGATTATACCAAAAATTTATTTAATTCTCCAGCGAGTATTAGAGAGAAATTAAATTTCTTTAGAGAGATCAGTGAAAAGGGATTTCATAACTTATCTGAAAAGGAAATTGAAGAAATTAAAGCTAGCTTCATAAAATTTGTCAACATAAATATGACATTTTGGGCTGATACTTATCCAACTAAATTATTTAGAGTTACCAACAATAAACATTTATACCAAGGTGCTAAAGTTAAGTTACAACTTATTGATGACTTACTTGGTCCGCCTTTGAATAAATCATATTATGGAAGATGTAATTTACCTAATGAAAGTGTTTTTTATTCAGCATTAGATTTCAAAACTGCAATTTGGGAAACTAAACCAAATGTTGGAGATTTAATAACTGTAAGTGAATGGGAAATTAAAAAAGGGGAGAAATTAAACACTCATAATATCTTCAATCCAAATATCAATAATTTATCAAAAGAAAGCATTGACGCATATAATGCTTGGATAAATTCAAAAAATACGATTGATCCAAATTTAGGTGAAATTTTCGAAGATGTTATGCTCTTTTTTACTGAAGAATTCATGAAAATTGTAATTTATACTGAAAGAGAAAACTATCTGTTTTCAAGTATTCTATCGTCAAGATTTTTACAAGCAAAAAAAGATAAAAACGGTTTTAAAATTGAAGCAATTGCGTATCCAAGTGTTAAAATGCAATACGGATTAACCAATCTCGCAATATCAAATGATTTAGTATTAAAAAAACTGAATTTGAACTCGATAACTATTTACGATGTAATGGAAATTAATTATGACGAAAATAATGTTCACAGTAATGAATTAATAAAAGTTTCTCCATTAATAATAAAAACATCAGATTTTGATTTTATAAACAATAAAATAAATTATGATGAAGAAGCAGAATTCAAACAAATGATTGAATTACACGAAAAGTATAGAAAAAATAACTGCTAATAGTTGCAATTTTTGGCAGCTTCACTAAAATAATATGTCTGAGAAATTTGAATACTACCGAAATAAATCTTTAGAGCAACTTAAGTTGATTAATCCAAAATGGGCTTATGGAGAGAACAGAAATAAAATTCTCGATATTGCTTTAAAAGGTAGAAACAAAGAATATAGAATATTTCTGGTAAACACTTCTAAACTCATTGAAAATTCAATATTTGCTGATGTAGAATTAGATTTCTTATTTAATGGGAAAGAAAAAAATGATATGTGAATAACTAGAATACTGTCGCGTTGGGATAACAATGAATTTGTTGATCCACCTACAATTTGTATTGATCAAACTCAAAACTCAATAATATCATTTCGTGATGGGCAACACAGGGCAAAATTATCTTACTTCTTAGGGTTGGAAAAAATTCCAGTTGGAATTCATAATGAAGATATAGTTTTGATTAAAAAAAGTTTACATTTTTAGAACAAATACCGCAGCTTACAGATGTACAATATAACTCTTATTGGTACTATACATTCGGAACATGGAAAATGTAATCCTGATACGTTGTATAAAATCTTGGAAGATATAAATCCCGAGGTCATTTTTGATGAATTACCGAACCATTTTGCTGAGTTGTATTTTAGCGACTCTTTTGATACATATTGCATCAATTGCATTTTGCGTAATGGGCGTTATCCTGTAGTACCTCTTGAAGTAAAATGTCTGAGAGAATATAGGCAAAATTATGAAATTGAAATTATCCCTGTCGATATTGATTTAAGACAAAAATTAGATGAAAACCAAAAGGAAATAAACTTTTTGTTTTCTACTTTCTTCAAAAATGAAGATTATGCAATACTGGATAATGAGAAAGAAAATTTGATAGCACAGGAAGGCTTTCATTTTCTCAATAGCAACAAATTTTTAGAGTTTTCAGAAAAAAAGGAGATTATGGAAAAAAATATTATGGAATCTGAAGTTCAGAAAAATAGGTTGCTTAGTATTTACAAATTATTTTACTCACAGCAATATGATTACCGTGAAAATGTGATGCTTCAAAATATTTATAATTACAGTAAAGAAAATCAATATAATAAAGCTGTATTTTTAATTGGAGCCGAGCATCAAAGGTCAATAGTTCAGAAAATAAAGGAGCACGAAAAACTGTCAGAAATTAAATTGAATTGGACAATGTAAGGTAACAAATGAAAAAAAACAGCTTCTAATAATTGCGATAGAATTGCAATGTTATTTTAGCATACTTCCTCATACCTAAAAAATCTTCACAATACCTTACAATACCTCGCCATACCTCAAGGCGAGTTTTTTTTATTTCTAACATTTGCTTCAGAAAGTTACAGCAATTGAAAATGACAAAGGATGAAATCAACTTAATTCTAAAGCGCAGGATAAAAAACGGTGATGAGTTTAACCATTTAATTGAAAAGCCCAAAAATCAAAAGATAAAACTGGAAAAAGGCGATACGTTTTATTCGGTTTCGATGATGAAAGTTTGGGTAGAGACTTTCTATAAACAGGTCGCAAAACTATCCAAAATTCTCAAAGGGAAAACAATTCAAGAGACCTGTGATAAGATTCATTACTTCCTGTATTACGACATTCAGTATCAAGCTGATGGGGTTATACAGAATTTAAGAAGTCCTGCCAATAGTTGGTTCAACCGCAGAGAAGGTATTGATTGTAAAAGCTATTCGATTTTCGCAAGTTCAGTTTTGATGAATTTAGGGATTAAGCATTACATCAGGCAAATCAAACAGCCCAAGTTCAATCCTAAGCAGTACACCCATGTTTATGTAGTTGTGCCTTTTGATCAAGCAAGTGGGAAATTAGATAAAGGTCATACAATTATTGACGGAACAATAATGAGCAACAAAGAGCCAAGTTATACGGATAAAAAAGATGTTTTTATGGATCAGAAATTACCACATATTGGTCTGAATTGTCCAGCCCCTAAAAAAAAGGGTTGGTATTTAACCAAGAAGCCTTGCAAAAAAGCTTATGAATTATATGATTTTGCTAGAAGTGCAGAACAAGCGAAGCACATGCTAGAATCACTAGGTCGTGATGCAATAGCACATAAATCAACAAGTGAAGGTGGAGCTTACAATATCTATGTGAAAAGGAATAGTGTTTATGGCAGCAAAAGAGGGCTTAAAGGAGCAGTAAAAAAAACAACTCAATCCCGTAGAAGATTTCCATTTTAAATAATTTGATTATGATAATATTAGAAGAACAAACAGGATTAAATGCGGGTTTAAACCGAGGGCTGAAAATAGGCAAAATGCTTAAAAAGAATGTCAGATTAAAAAACGTATCAATAAAGAATGCTGTTAAATTAGGCAAAGCTGTAGTTCCGATAGCTACGGCAGCTATGAGTTTCTTTCCCGCTACTGCCCCTATTGGAATAGCTTCAAAAGTTGCTAAAGCAGGTAAACTGGCCAAAATTGCAGCCAATGCGGGTAAGATTGGAAAAATTGCAATGAAAGTAAAAAAAATTGCAGGTACAAAAGTGGGACAATTTGCCCTGAACAATATTGTAAAACCTGTTGTCAATAATGCTGTTTCCAAAATAAGTAATGGGTCTCAACCCATTAATGATATACAATCATTTGAAACTGCCCAGCCAGCAGATGTTATGCCAAATGCAACTCCAACACCTGCACAATTAGAAACCATTGCAGAAGTAAAAGGAGTTCCGGCGGAATCCTTAACTACAGGCACAACTGAAACTGGTGAGGCAATTCCAAATGATGCACAGCTTGAGACTATTTCCAAAGTCAAGGATATTCCAATTCAGAATTTAAAAGAAGAGGTTCAAGCGCAAAAAGAAGCCAGTCAAGTTGAAAGTGGTGTAACCACTGGTCATAAACCTAATTATACGATTCCAATTATCATTGGTGTCGGCGCAGTAGGTGCTATTCTTTTAGTAACAAGTTCAAAAAGTAATTAATAAACATAAAAATGAAACAAGAGTTAATAACAATCAGTTCTGCCGTTGTTGTAGGCGCTCTATCAAGAGGTCTTACAGGCACTATGACCGAGACATCTTCCAACACGGTAAAAGGTGTTGTTAATGGAGTTGTTGCCGTTGGTGCAGGATTTTTAGCGGTAAAAGTAAACGGAAGCGATACGAAAAGCTCGCTTTTAAGAGGTTCGGCAATCGGAGTTTCCATTGCTCATGGTTTAGAATTAGTAAAAAATATTTTTTCATCAGAGAAAATTGCTGCCAAGTTAAATCCAGAAACAACAATCGGAAGATTTATGCAAAAGACAGCTGGTCTTTCAGGAGCAGTAAATGGCTTGCAGGGCTATATCGATGCCTATGGCAACTATCATGAAGACGGTTTAGGAGGTTATATCGATATCAACGGTAACTATGTAGAAAATGGTTTAAATGCTCATGAAGGAAGTGGTTTAGGAGCATATGAAGATAATAGTTTAAATGGATATGCACCGCAAACAGAAAATTATCAAGACGAAGGTTTAGGAGGCTATATTGATATGAATGGTAACTATGTTGAAGATGGTTTAAGCGGCTATGACGATGACGGATTAGGTGCTTACGAGGATGATGGCTTAGGAGCTTATATCGATGAAAATGGTAATTACATTCTTTAACCAAAACTAAGAAGTAAAATTTAATTCATAAAGGAAAATGGAAAATAGAAATTCACAATTGCAAAGAGCTATTAAAGTATTAGGTGCTAGACAACGTCAAACAAGTCATATTGCAAGACCACAAGCAACAAAATTGGTCGATAAAACTTTTTACTTGAATATAAAGGTTGATGGAATGAGTGGTATTAATCAACTTGTTGATGCCAATACTAAGAAAATTGTAGGGATCACCAATTTTGATGGAAATCAATTAAACTCAGGACGTGATGTTGTTATTGATGCTATTCGAATACAATTTACAACTAGAGGAACAAAAATGGAAAGTGCTGATTGGCAAAGTAGAGATGTTTTACCAGCCGAGTTGCAGAACGCTGATTTACGTCTAATTCAAACCAATGATATGCTTATTGATTTGCCATTAACGGACATTCAGAATTTCAAATTCGATGATTACCGTCCAATTGCAACGACACCTCTTTTACGAGCTAAAGAGGAATTTAAATTAGAATTGGAATTCCCAAAAGGGGTTAATGTTCCTATAAAAGAAGGAGTTTCAATGTATTTAAGATTGGAGTTTAGAGTAACTGAGGCTAAAAAGTAATCGAATAATTAAAAGCCGAATTCATTAAGGCTTCGGCTTTTTAAATCTTGAAAAGTATGCGACAAATTCAACACGTAGTAAAAGCAATTATAAAGCCAGGAGAAAGTAATACTTCCGAAAATTTTAAACTTCCTATCGGTTTTACCACAGGAGTAGCTATTTATACTAACGGAGTAGATAAAAAGATCAGTGCGATGATATCTGTAGAAATGAAGGACGATAACAGTATTGCAATTATTCCATCGGTTCATATTGATAATTGGAGACAATCAAATGGAGGCGAATATGAAAAGAGTTTCAAGCCTTTAAATTTCGACACTGGAAACAAAGATTATTCACTCATTTTCGCTCTAGACGAGCCATTAAAAAGTGATGTCCCATTAAAATTTCATGTAGTGTTTTTATATAACAATAACATTAGTAAAGTATAACATGTTTGTAGAATCTGCTTTTATAACAAGAGAGTTCAAAGAAGAACAAATTCCCGTTTTAGAGGGAGTTACCTGCCTTTCGGTTGTAAATACAGGAACTACAATTGCAATTATCAACGGCGTTACTATTTACCCAACACAGAAGCAAATATTAATTCCACCCGATGGTACTTTTTCAAAGGTAAAGTTAGAAGTCAATTATGTGACAAGTGATTCAACTTTTGATCCAAAATTGGTAAAGAGAATCATTATTGAGGAAGAACGAAACAGGATTTTACTTATCTACAAAAAACTAATTTAAAATGGAGCAATTAGATGATTTGATGGATAAACTGGCTAGCGATAAATTTTGCGCTGTTACGGTTTACGATAGGACTACTTCAAAGCCAATTTTTCGCAACATAACCCATGAACAGATAAAAAATGATTATGGTACAAGTGAAGAATTCTTTGAAAAACTCTACAGTGATGGGTTTACAAAACTCACCATCCAGGAAAAGCGTAAAAATGGAGTGAATGCTTTTAAGCTTGAGGGAGATCCTTTCGATGTAACATTTGGTGAGATTGTTTCTAATACAAGTAATTCCGATAATGAACCAAAGCAGACAGCCAAAAAGAAGAAGAAAAAGAAAAAAAGTGCTGGTCTAATGGGATTGGGAATTGCCGACATCTTCGACTTGAAATTACAAGCTCGAGATCGGGATGAACTAGCAAGAAAATTGGAAGAGTCTGAAAAATATAATCGTGAGCTGAAAGCAAAAAACGAAGAACTGACAGAAGAAAAATTACAAAGGAAGTACACAAAAGAAAGTAATGACAGTCTAAACAACATGCTTTTAGGAGTAGTTAAACAAGCTCCTATAATTTTAAAAGGATTAGGGTTCAATGTTCCAGTTGAAAATAGTGGTTTAGCAATGGCTTCACCAGAAGACTTGGAAGATGAAAATTCTTCAGATGCTAAAAAAGCTTTCATGGATATTGTCAGAACTCTCGATGATGACACCATTGCTTTGCTTTCAGTTATTTATCAAAAAATCAACGAAAAAACCGAAAACAACTTCTTTTCACAGGAACTGTTCGGTTTATTACAAAAACATCAAATGCTAGTATGAGTGTAATAACTATAAAAACAAAAGAGTCCAATCCTTTCAAGGTACAGAAGAAAACGAAGCTGATTCAGGAATTGGCAGATTTGGATAATGAAGTTTTGGAAAAACTGGTGGAGCTGAAGAAGTCCAAAAAAGCCATTGCAATGGTTACAGATTCGCAAAGTTGGCAAACAATTAAAGAGTTCATAATGTAGAAAGTTGGAGTAGCCCGTTTTTGTATGCTCCATTTACGGAACGGGCGAAACAATGATAAAACACAGTTGTAGGCATTGCTCCAAGCTAAGAAAGTAAAGATGAAACAAGAAAAGTAAGTTGAGCCAACTATTAGGAAATCCTTTTAGAAGGTTTAAAATAAAATTCTCGGAGTAAAAATGAAATTGGGAGCAATACTACAGCCAAGAAATGACTATGAAAAGACAAGGTTTACATAATCCAGCAGTGCTAACAGCAGTGGCATCATCCCCACAAGGTCAAAAAGCAATTGCCACTACTCTTGAGAATACAAGTGCAGGAGTAAATGCTACAGTTTCAATAGTTAAAGGTGCTCTGAAAATGGGACTTTTTTTAGGTGTAGGTTATTTTGCTTACAGAAAGATTTTTAACGGTTTTTCACCTCTCAAAGAGAACAAAAGAGATAAACCAAGTAATATCTCAACTGGAATGGCAAAGAACAAAGCTGAGGCGATTTATAGTGCTATGTATGGGGTTGGAAATGGTTTTAAATCGGTAAAGCAAAATCTTATGGGAGTTAATCCTAATGGCTTTGTGAGAATCCATAATGCATTTGGACTTAGAAAAGGTATCAATCCCTTATCCAAGAAAATGACATTGATTGAATGGTTTGGAGATCAGTTTAGTCAAAACGAATTGATGGAGTTACGCTTTTTAATTCCCAACTTTTTTTAATCATGGACAGTTCAAAATTATTACCTATCTCGGTTAGTGTAGCGGGATTGGGAATACTCTTTTTTGCTATAGCACAAGCAAATAAAGACAAAAACGGAAATGCTTTTTTGAATCAAGGATCTGTAGACAATAGCTTCAATGCAAAAGAAATAGCCAATGTGATTTATGATGCTATGAAAGAAGCCAATTTTACTAATTCTGAAAAACGCAAGACCATTTTTACAACACTAACAGGTGTAAGTCAAGCGCAGTTTTCTTGGGTAATAAAAGCCTTTGGAAGTAGGTATTATAACACACTTACAGGTAACACCTATTTCGCTTTTTGGCAAACACCTGTGAGACATCCTTTAAGAGTTTGGCTTAAAGAGGAATTAAGTGACAGTGATTATAAATTATTGAAATCAAATTATCCAAAATACTTATAAAAATGACCACAGAAGATAAAATATGGATTGGTGGCGGTATCGCACTTGCTATAGGTGGTGGCATTTATTATTTCGTTCAAAAAAACAAGAATGATAATGAAATCAGTCAAGAAGTTGAAGCGGATTTGAGTAATGAAACTTTACCAGTAGCAACACCAAAGCCTATAAGAACACCAACATTGGCAACTGCTCCAATTGTTCCAGTCAAAACTATTGCAGAGCCACCAGGCAGAACAGCTGATAATTTCAGATACAGTATCGGTCAGGAAATTATGGCTTCGGGATTTAATGGAACAAAAACTTACGATGCCCGGAAGATGGAAGACGGTAATTATACAAGCGAAGGAATCAGAAAAGCCACTTTCAAGAAAGGTGATAAAATAGGTAAAATCATTTGGGTTGGAAAAAGACCTGATGGAACTTATCGCTACGTAGTACAAAGAAATGGAACTTTTATGAATGATATCTATTGGATTCCAGATCATAGTGTTATAAAGCCAGTAGGGAAAATTTTGCCAATGATTTCATCTGTAGTTGAAACTTCAGGAGTTGACAAAACCATGCTTCTTAAAAAAGGAAGTAAAGGAATAGAAGTAAGAACATTACAGGCTTTGTTGAAAGTCAAAGTTGATGGTGATTTTGGTAGAAATACCGAAAATGCTCTTTTCACTCAAAAAGGAATAAAACAAATCAAACTTAAAGACTGGAGATAATGAATGCAAATACAGGAGTATGGATTGGTTTAGGTGTGCTGGGTGCAATTATTATCGCTTCAATGAGTGATGAAACTAAGCCTAAACCTGATTCCAAATCAAAAGAAAAACCCAGTGTTGAACCTAAAAAAGTACAGTTGTAATGGATTTTTTATTATCAAATAGTACCCCTTTTTTGAAGGTTTTTAAAAAGTATGCCATCAATACTCCAAAGCGTGTTGCTCATTTTTTGGCACAGCTTCACGAAGAAACGGGTGGGTTCATTAAACTGTCAGAGAATTTGAATTACACACCTGCTGGACTGATTGAAACTTTTGGTACGAATCAAATTTCGGTTGCTCAAGCTAATCTTTACGGAAGAACTACTAAGCGTAAAGCTAATCAGGAAGCCATCGCAAACATTGTGTATGGGGGAAAGTGGGGAAAGGCCAATTTGGGTAATACACAAGTTGGTGACGGTTGGCGATTTAGGGGGCGTGGACTAATTCAATTGACAGGCCGGGCAAACTATCAAGCTTACAAAGATTATTCAGGAATTGATGTTATAAACAATCCTGATTTAACCTCTCGCCCTGATATTGCTATAGATATTTCAGGTTGGTTTTGGAGCGTAAGATACAAGCTTAATCCAATTGCAGACTCCAACAATATCACTTCGATTACTAAAAAAATCAATGGCGGACTTACCAATTTTTCCGAAAGGGTTAAACAACTAAATTATTACAATAGCATTGACACATTGGGGATATTAAAAAAAAAAGCGAGTCCGAGACCGGTCAAATCGAAGAATAAATCTGTTTATAGCTACTACAACCCTTTTACTCGGGTGCTCGATTTTGGTTCTAAAACTAAATAAAGGATAAACTATGTTACCGATAGAAACAATACTAAACTACTTTTTGGGTTCAACCACCTTGATTTCAATATACATCGCTTGGAGGTCAAGGAATTCCGAACTGAAAAAAACGGAAGCATCAGCTCTGGAAGCAATCGATTCGATTTACACCAAAATGTCAATTGTAACAGATAAGAAGTTTGAAGAAATGCAGCGAGTTATTGATGAAAATACGATTGAGATTAGAAACCTAAAAGAACAATTGCAAGAATATCAAAGGCGATGTGCCAGCTGTTTGAACAATAAGAATAATGAAAAAACAAATTCTGAATAAAATCATTTTTGCTGTCAGTCTATATTATGAAATCGATTTGTTTCAAGTAATAGGAACCAGCCAATTAATTCTTTTCATAATCAAAATTCATCTTAACAAACCTAAATCATGAAAAAGTCAATCCAATTACTGATTCTCATTTTTTGTATTCTGCTAACAGGCTGTTCTTCTATTAAAAAACTTGAAGAAGAAAACACTTTACTCAAGAGTGAAATTCAGAAAAGGGACAGTATTAAAAATACGATTATCAATAAAGCAATCGATGATAAACTGATTACTCCAATTGTACAAAGTGAGACAGGAAACCCTGTTTTTGATAGCTTAGTGAATGCTAAGGTAGATGAAATACTTTCCAAACTAAATACTTCCAAAATATCTGGGGATAATGGTTATAAACTCATTTATGATAAACTCAAAAAGCAGTTGGAGTTTTATGCTCAAATTGCCCAAACAAAGAATGAAAATACAGCAGTTAAAAATCAAAAAGTCAAGACTATTATCCAAGTTAAAAAGATACCTATAGTAGTAGAAAAACCGCTTTCAAAATTGGAAAAGTTTCTCATTGGATTAGGGATTTTGGCAATGCTCTATATCGGGTTTAAAACAATAGCCCTAATCAAGAAAAAAACAAGTATATGGGCATAAGAGCAAAACATATTGTAATCACTGGCGCATTATTAGGCATTGGCGCATTATGGTACAGCAGTAAACTCAATAAATGGAAAGAAACGATGAAAAAATTAAAAGCACTCCCTACTGGAATTAGAAACTTCGATATAAATTTCAAACGGATGCGTTTTAATTTAGATGTTACCATATACAATCCGACAAATGATAATTTCAGTCCTGACGGAGTTATTGCATCAGTAAAACGAATCATACTCAAAGACAAAACTGCCAAGCGAATTGCTACAATCACAGTCAATAAATCATTTCTATCCATTCCTGCCAAAGGGAAACATGTACTAAAGGATCTGATTGTGGAAATTCCAATACTGGAGAACGTTTCTAATTGGCAAAACCTGATACAGATTAAAAGTATAAATGATATTCAAACTGAAACGATTTTGGGAGTTTTAGGTAAAGAGTATTCAATAATCAAGTAGTATGGATTTAATAACCTCTTTCAATAATCTTAACGGTAAAACAGTAAAACGTTCCGTTTTGAAATCCCTCTTAACTAGAGCTAGAAAACAAAAGCATTTGGTTATTTTCAACCGAATCAGTAAAGTTTTGCAGCAAAACAACGATGCGCTTTTCACTATTGAACTAAAGGACTTGCTAGAACCTGCGGGACTTAGTGGAACTGAGCAAAGAATCATTCTACCAACACTAGAATATATATCTGAAGAAGATGTAGAAGGTGGTCTAAACGGAGTTTCCCCTGATGATATTTACAGCTATATTACAGATTTGATTATCAATACTATTGAGAAAGTCGGGCATTTGCCCTGGCAAAAAGATTGGGTTGGTTCAGGATCTGATGGTGCCGCTAAAAATTATGTTAGTAAGAAGGAATATACAGGAGCAAACTTTCTGTTGAATTTTGATATAAAGTTTGATAAAGACGGAAAAGGTTATTTAGTGCCGATAAAATTCATTCAGCCTTATTATCTAACATTCAATCAGATTAAGGAAACTGGTGCAAGTTTAAAGAAAGACAGTAAAGCAAGACGTGTAATTTATTACACCATGATTTTCAGTTTCGATAATGGTGTTTTGCAATTCAAAACTACCGACAGAGAAAAGTTTACTGAGTTTGTAAAAGTGAATGGCTTAACCAAAGAAGATCTAAGAGAGCATCTTACCAAGATTCCAGTAATTAAATATTACAATGTTTTCAGAGCAGATGACTGTACAGGATTGAAATTTCCTGAAGCAACAGGCAATAAAAATGTAAATCCGATTGAGCAAGCCCAAAGTCTTATTGATGGTTATAAAGACCCCCCTACTTACACTTTTGTTGGAGATAGAGCTTATTATCAACCATCAACTGATAAACTTAATATGCCAAATATCAAAGCTTTTAAAAAAGAAGCTTCGTATTACTGCACATATTTTCACGAATTGACACATTCATCTGGAGCGAAAAAAAGGTTGAACAGGGATATGACTGGAACTTTTGGTAGTAAGCCTTATGCTTTTGAGGAACTCATTGCGGAACTCGGAGCGGTATTCATGTGTTCTGAATCTGGAATACTATTTCAGACCAAAGAGAACTCGGCTAAGTATCTTAAAAATTGGAATACTGTTTTGGTGAGCGAATTAGAAAATGACAACCGCTTTTTCTTGAAAGCTTCAGCACAATCTCAAAAAGCAGTCAACTACATATTAGGTAGAAATACTGAGAGTGAAGAAGTAGAAATAGTGAAAGAAGAGGTTAAAAAAGCAACATCGAAAAGACCAGTAAAGAAAAAGGTAAAACCTAAAGTTACCAAAGCTAAAAAAATCGGACTATCAGCTTCAATTGTGGCAAGTAAAAATACTGAATTAACCAAAAAGAGAACTGTACAAACTGTAGTTAAAAAAAGAGATAGTAAAGTTGCTTCCAATCAGGATAAAAGCCTTAATGCGCTTGAAAAACTTGGTTTTATTTCTGCTAATTCTGTACCAAAGGAAGCAAAAGATGTTTTTGTACTGGGTGGCGAAATTGGGAAGTTTTTACAAAAACAACAGCCTCATAAAGCTTTAATCCTAATAAAAGGAAACAAGCACAGTTCAAAATCACAGTTGGCCATGCAGATTGCCAATGCTTTTGGAGAAGCACAAATTCCAGTAGCTTATATTGATTATGAGCAAGGAGGAATTGAAAGCAAGGACACAGTAGATAGTATCAACAGAAATACTACTGAAGCAGGAAGAAAGTATATAGCCATAAAAGGTTATTTAGAAAACCCTTTTGAGGAATTACAAGGATTCTGCAAGGTGGTCAAAGTCATTATTGCGGATTCTGTTACGGATTTGAAAATTACTGCCGACCAGCTAAATTATTTGAGAACCAAATACCCGAAAATTATTTGGTGTTTTATTTCTCAAGTAAAAGAGAATGGAGCAATGTACGGAGGTAATAAAATGGCTCACAATCCAACTTCAGTAATTCATTGTTCTTCACATCAAGATCCAAAACAGCGATTTGCTACACTGGAGAAAAACAGAGGGAATGACCTCACTTTAAAATATTCGATGCTCTATAAAAAAGTAGTTAACGAACCCAAAAAAAAAAGAAATTATCATTTAAAGTCAAATAACTAAAATATGAAATCATGGTAGCAAAAAAAGTAAAATCAAAAGGTAAAAAAAGAATCTCAGCTAAAAAGCTTTGTAGCGGTGTAATCCAGCGTGAAGGCGTTAAAAAAGATGGAACTCTTAAAAAGGGTTATCGGTATGTCAAAGGAGGAAAAGTTGTAAAAGCAAAAGCAAAGAAATAGGTTTTAATTTTGGGTGGTTGCGAAGTCAGATTGTGGGCGTGAAAGACAGTTTTGGCTATATTTAGTATAATAAGAAAAGTAAAATAATTTAATATTGACAGGATTCCACAAAGTTTGCAAGTTAAAAAGGAAGGCTTAGATTTTTTACCCTAAGCCTTTTTAAAATGTAATATTAAATTTGTTTAAAAATAATTCCCAATTATTGACACAAGCCATTTTTAGTAACTTCTTTAATATTAAGTAATCAGATTAAAAAATGCGTTGTCAGAAGGGCGGGGGCATTTCGACACTATCCTAATAAGACATGTTGTTTCCCATATACTTTATTATGGTTACAAATCACTCCGAGTTGTATAAGATGCCATTAACCATTTTGTTTCAATGATTTTTGGAATCAGTTTGTGAAGAATAAAAAATATTTATCACTTATTTCAAGTCTATCTTTTTAAATACATTTAGCAATCTACAAAAGGAATAGTTTATGGGAAAAGTTAAAGTAGTATTTTTTTAAAATTGTCTTTTTTTGAATTGTTAGTTACATGTATCTGCATTGTTTCTGTTCTTTATAATTAGTATTCTCGATAACATATCCGTTTAATAAGAATTCTCGTAGCGCTAGCCTAATACCATCCTGTGACATCTGGTCTAAATTTAATTTATTATGATTGGGGACAAGGCTTTTTCCAATCAATCTTTTAGAAAAGTTAAGATCTCGCTTTGAATTTCTTTTCGTTGTTCGTCATCAGCATTGTCGTCCATTTCATTATGTGTCGTGTTTGCTAACTTTATTATTTTCATTTTATTTTTTTTAATTTCTTTTTCAGTAGGCAAAACCCCGTCATCAGCGGGTTGATCACTTGAACGTAACGAATAAACTTTGACCTTTTTTGTTTTAGGGAGCGCCATCCTTCTGTTATCCAATGTAATAATCTTTTCTACTACGTTTGGGTATTTCTGTGGGAAAAGAGCAGTCATATCGCCACCGTTTGAATGACCAATAAGCGTAATGTGTTTGTAGTCTAAATCGGGATTTGTCTTTTTAAGTTCGTTAACAACAAATAAAATATTGTCTGCACCACGCTCCCAAAAAGGCCTTCTTAATATTTGTGGATTTCCTGTCAAGGGTAATAAACTATCCGTGGCAAGTTCATGTTGGATACTTACAACAAAATAGCCTTTTGAAGCTAAAAACTCTGCTAAGTACGAGTACGCCAAATAATCTCCCCCTTTGTTTTGCCCATAACCGTGACTGAAAATGACAATTTTTTGTTTTCCTGAAATATCGATCTTAGGGTGGTAGATGGCAATAGGAATTTCTCTTTGCCTGTTTTGGTCATATAGTTTTAATGTGTCCAGACTAAATGTAGTTACAGACTTGTTGTCATCAGATTGTCTAAATGATAAGCAACTCGCCAAAAGGGGCATTACCAAAAAAGGCAGTATTTTAATTATCTTAATTTTAATAGGGGGCAATAGTGTCATATTTTGTCGTAGTCTCGCTTTTTAGAAGCAAAAAATTGTTTAAAAATACAAAATTAATATAAAACATTGCCAATCTTTTTAACAAATGCAATGATAAACGACATATCCGACCATTTCTATGAAATTAATTCGCATTAATATTAACAAACCAATATGCAAACTATGCGAAGTCTCAGTGGCAAATTAGAAACTACAAGAAATGCAAGCTTTGCGTTGGGGTTGAATCGTCATGCATTTTTTTTACAAAACTCCATTAAGTTTCTTTCCCTAAAATAATATTGAGTGAGAATGCTTTTTTAAGTGAGGAGGGTTATTGTGAGGATTTAGCAATGTTAAATCTGTAACTTTTAGCGAATTTCCCCATGAAAATTAATTGTTCGTTAGAATAATGATTCCTACAAAAACCTGGAGAATAGCTCATGAAATTTTCTATGGGAGGATTGTAGTTTTTATATCTAGCGCCAACGTATCTACAATTTTTATCTATAGGTGTGTTGTAATCTGCTGGAGTGTCACATATAAAGTCCCCTTCGGTATTACAATTGTTTTCCAAGATGCTCTCTTTTGTAGTAAATTGCTCAGATGAAGAACCAAAGGTGTGTTGGAGACCAAAAAAATGCCCCGTTTCATGAGCGAAAGTTGCCACACTAACGTTAGGATTATCGGAAATATAAATATAATTATATCCGAATCCTAAATAATACCAAAAATTTTGATTAAGAGTATAAGTAAACCCATTTAGTTTTTGTCCAGAAGGAACAATTACAAACGTTAAATACTTTGTTTTAATTTTAGATTCAAGCTCTTTTCTTATTTTATCACTATATCCTATTCTGTCAATTGATTTTTTTTGATTTACACGTAAAATATTTGGATTTAGGAGGATGTTTATTCCTGATTTGTTTAGTTTAGTATTAAGCGTATCAATAATTTTGATGTATTTAGAGTAATCGTTAGTGTTTGGGGAAGCAATAACAAGATTAGCAGGAAATTGTATAATTGATGGAGTGTATGCTTTGTCTTTTGTTGCCAGTATTTCATTCTTCCCTTGTGCATTGCAGAATTGTGACGCACAGATAGTTTGAGAATCCTCAGGATGATTATTTTGACAAGCAACCAAGAAAAAAAGAAACAACAAATAAAATCCCATACTTTGAAAGACCAATTTGTTGTTTACTATTAAATACATTTAAATTAAATATAGATTATTCTTCAATTCTTATACCTTTCCAAAAGGCTACATAATTTTCAATTAATTTTGCCTGACTCGTTGCTTCAGGGTAGAACCACGCAGCATCATCTCTAAATCTCCCATTTACTTCAACGTTGTAATAATGAGCAACGCCTTTCTCATCGCAAACAGAGCTTATTTTACTTGGCTTAAAGTATTCTTTTTTTAGACTTTGATGTGGGAAATAAGTGTTCCCTTCGAAGCTAATTGTTTGGTCGCTTTCTGCTATTATTTTGTTGTTAAAAGTTGCTTTCATAATTTGTTCTTATCCTTCTACAAAAGTAGTAATTTTATTCGCAATTTTTTTTGCTTCAATGGAATGATGTGAATCTCTATAAATTACTTCCCCCTTTATTAAAACGATAATTTGTGGGGATTGATGAATTACATTTAATTTTTTAGCGATAAAATTTGATACTTCTCTGTAAGAAAGTAAATCAAGATAATTAAAGGCTGAGATGCTTTCGATAAGAGGGGAATCATTTTTAAGGCGTTCTTTTGCAAAGGCACTAATACCGCACGAAACACTATCTTTAAAAATAATTTGAGGCTTATCCTTTGATTTTTCAATAATATCAAGGACATCTTTTTCCGTTTTTATTGTGTTCCAGTTTGTAGTTTTCATAAATTTTAAATTTCTTAGTAAAGATATAAATTATTAGCAATTATTTAAGAGCTGCAAGAAAGCATTGAACAACCCACTTTTTCTAAAGCCCAATCAGGTCTTTTAGCAAACCATTTTTCATGTTCAGATTGTTCTTCGTACGGTTTTTGGAGCAACAGATAGAGCTCGTTTATTAATGAATAATCGCCTTTTTCCGCAGATTCTATTGCTAATTGTGCCATATAATTTCGTAACACATATTTAGGGTTATTACGATTCATGGATGCTTTGCGTTCAGAGTCTGTTTGTTCTTCTGCATTAATCATTTCTAAATAGCTTTTTAGCCAAACTTCCCATTTTGTTATTATTTCATTAGGTAATTCTTCGATATTGTAAAAAGCATATTTTATTTTAGTAAAGGCTTCCTTTGGGGTATCTAATTTAGTAACAGAACTCAGATTTCTAAAAAAGATTGTCATGTCAATATTAGACTGTGTCAATAAATTTATTAGTTCGTCATGGTTTTCTGTCGTATAGGTTGAAGATAAGCCCAGTTTTGCCGCCATCATTTTATGGTATTTTGTATCATACGTTTTATTGTAAGCGGTTAAAATGGTTTCCATCGCAGGGATGTCTTCTATTAGTGGATATAATGCATTTCCTAATTGAACAAGATTCCAAAGTATAATGTCTGGTTGATTTCTAAATCGGTATCTTTTATTTTGTCTATCGGTGGTGTTTGGAGTCCAATCCGGATCGAAATTTTCCAACCAACCATACGGGCCATAATCAATGGTTAATCCTAATATAGACATATTGTCAGTATTCATAACACCGTGTACAAAACCCACTCTTTGCCACTCTACAACCATTTCTAGAGATTTGTTTACTACTTCTTGATAAAAATCCAAATACTTTTCTTTGCCCTCAGATTTTATATTTGGGAAATAATGTGCGATTGTATAATCAGTAAGTTCTTTAAGTGTTTTATTGTCTCTGCGAGAGGCAAAGATTTGAAAATTACCAAATCGGATAAAGCTAGGAGCGACACGGGTTACAATTGCTCCTTTTTCCAGTTTTGGATTCCCATTATATAGAATATCTCTTAAAACCTCATCTCCTGATAGGATTAATGCTAATGATCGTGTAGTTGGAACCCCTAAACTATGCATGGCTTCGCTACATAAATGTTCTCTTACAGAGGAGCGTAGCACTGCCAATCCATCGGCAGTTCTAGAGTAGGGTGTTTCACCAGCTCCTTTTAATTGTAATGCCCAATGTTTGTTGTTTGCTTCAATTTCAAAAAGATTTATAGCTCTACCGTCACCTAATTGTCCTGCCCAATTACCAAATTGGTGTCCACCATAACACATAGCAAACGGATTTGTTTCAGGGTAAACAGAATTACCAGAAAAAACATCGAGAAACTCTTTTGTTTGCACGTCGTTAGCGATACCTAAATCATTCGCTAAAAAAGAAGCATAATGAACCAATTCAGGGTTGCTAGGACTTTTAGGCGTAACATAAGAGAAGCATGCATTATTTACTTGCCTTCTTGAGTTTTCTGTTTCTTTGTCAGCAGGCAACTCTTTATTGAATGTATCTTTGATGTTTAGTTTCATTTGCTTTTTGATTTTACTGTTATAGTTTATTGATGATTCGAATAGAACGCAACTTAGCGATGTCACGGAATTTTAGTACAAAGGCTTAATAAAATTACTTCTGTTGAAAACCTGGTTTAAGTGTTCCATAGTGGTACTTTAACCTACATATTATGACTGCTCGGTAGCTGTGTTTTTATTTGTTCACTCGTTTTAAAAACATTTTTCCCTCTTCCACAAAGTCTATTCCATCAGCCGTTAATTTGTTCTTGGTTCCGTCTATAATTTGGTGATTTAATGCAATTGTCACATTAGGATAATTTTCTACAAAGTCAGCGAGTTTGGTTAATTCATCATAGTAATTTGGATTAGACTTATCTTGATTATTCCCATATTCTGTTATCCAAAGTTCTTTGTCTTTTGTGTTTGCCTTTTGAGTTACCGAGATAAATTCAGATTTTTTGTCCTCAAATGTTTTGTTTTCATTTATATAAATATGATATGTGTAGGCATCTATTTTATTTATTGTATTTTCAACCACTTGTTTATTCCAGTTATACATTCTATCATTAGATTCTTTAACTTTTCTGCCTAATAAAAGTGCTGCAATTTTTGAATTTGGGAACTTCTTTTTCAGTTCAGGAAGCCATTCATTAACTCTTAAAGCGTAATCTTTTCCTGTTGGGAATACTTTTTTATAATTGTCATCTTGAGCATATAATTCATTCCCTAATTCAATATACTTTATTTCCACACCTAACTTTTCAATTGCGGTTAGCATCTCTATCTGGTCTGATAGGGTTTTGTTCAAAATATCTAACACAAAAACAAAGTCAGCGTTTGTATAATCAGTCAAAGTTTTAATTTCAACAATTGGGTGAACTGACTTGTTTTTTCTTGTCATTATAACTCCTTCTTTCCAATTCCAACTATGGGTAACTGTACCACCTGGGTAACGTAGCATTTGTGGTTTTAATAGTTGAATGTTTTTATATATTGCCTCATTCATATTTGGCATCATCGAGAAATTTTGATTAAAACCTATTAATACCTTTCTAGGATTTTCAACGCTTGGCGTATATTTCTCTTTATTTTTCTTCTCCTTGATTGTTTGACAGTTTGTTGTTAAAAAGAAAAGAAGTAGAGTTATTGCTGTTATTGTTTTTTTCATTGTCGCTTGTTTTGTAGTGTTAGGTGAATTTACAGCTAACAATTACATTATAACAAATCTACAATTTTTAGCAAATCAGTTGCTGATTTTTTTTCGCCACTAGTATGAAGGGCGTATATTAGATTATTCATTACTCGTTTAACAATGTCTAAATTTGTAGCAGGCAATAAAACTTTATCTTTTAAATTAAAATTAATTTCTTTTAAGAACTCGTCAAATTTGTCATTGCCATAAAATATACCTTGAAAAAAAGGATCAATATAAAAATCTATTTGATTGATAAGTTCATCATTATAAATAGATATGTCTTTGCCCGTTTCTTCTAAAATTCCCATGATAAAATGCTTAGGGGAGTTAATTCCTATTAAGTTGATGTTTAACTCTTTTGCAACCAACAGGTATATTACACAAATCATAATTGGGTTCCCTACTTTATCTTCAATAACTTTATTAATAAAGGAATTGTTGATTCCAGAATAGTTTTTATAATTTCCTCCAAACTTGTGATTGTCTAAGATAACCATATTCATTGCTTGCATAATTTCATAGTTGCTTTTGTTTTCAACTAATGGTTTGATTTCTTGTGCAAGCAATTGTATTGTTTTTGTTATTTCATTTTCACTTAAGCTTGGATAACCAAATTTCGCGATTAGCAACAACCCTTTAAGTAAATCATGAGTTTCGTTTTTACTCCATTTAACGATTTCTCTTTTCAAATGGTTTAATTTAAAATTATCTAATAATGTTGCTAAGCGAGTCTTTTGAAGCTCATTATTTGAGTGATCAAATCCTTCTTGTAAATACGGAATAAGTTCGCTACCTCCAGAAAGAATTTCTTTTTCCACCAAATCATAAACCTCATTGTTAGGGTCGTCTAATAGCTGTATTAATGCTTTTATTTTGTTTTTATCAAAACTGAGAGTTTTCATAATTTATTCCTTTCTTTATGAAATTTTTTTAAGTTTTTCGCTTCTATCAACAATTGCTTTTATGTAAGAACAAACAGCAATTCCTTTTATTTTATGGTTGTGGAGGTACTCAAATGTTTTTTCTACCAATATTTTCCCAATCCCTTGCCCTCTAAGATGCTTAGGAACTTCTGAGTGAACTAAATAATAACAGTTGTCTCTTTCTGTATATTCTATTTTGGCAAAATCATCCCCAACTTTCATTACAAACAGTCTAAATTCTGGATGATGCTCTATATTTGATATGATCATTACTTTTTAATTTTATCTTTAAACACTTTTTCAAATTTCTCTAACTTTGGTTGAATTACCATTTCACAATAAGGTTGTGATTTGTTATTTGTGTAATAATCCTGATGATAATTTTCGGCTTTATAAAATCCAGTTAAAGGCATTACTTGTGTCACAATAGGGTTATCGTACACTTTTTCATTATTTAAAGCATTTATAATGTCAACTGCAATTTTCTTTTGTTCAGGGTTATTATATAATATAATTGATCGATATTGTGATCCTACATCAGCCCCTTGGCGGTTTGTAGTTGTAGGGTCATGAACTGTGAAAAAAACTTTTAATATTTCTTCAACAGAAGTTTTATTTTTGTCGAAAGTTATTTGAGTAACTTCTGCATGCCCTGTTTTTCCAGAACTGGTTTCTTCATAGGTAGGATTTGATACAGTGCCGCCTGCGTACCCAGATACGACAGATTTTACTCCTTCTAATTTTTCATAAATAGCCTCGATACACCAAAAACATCCTCCGCCTAAAGTGATGGTTTCTAATTGTGCTTTTTTAGGTTTTTCAATTTTATTTTGTTTAGGCTCAAAAGTTAAAGAAACTGAGTTTACACAATATCTTTTGCCAGTATCAGTTGGCCCGTCGTCAAAAATATGCCCCAAATGACCACCACATTTTGCACAATTAATTTCAGTTCTTAACATGCCTAGCGTTCTATCTTCTTTTGTTGTGATTTTACCTCCAGCAATTTCACGGTCAAAACTAGGCCAACCACAGTGAGAGTCAAACTTCATATTATCTGTAAAAAGTTCATTCCCACAGCCAGCACATTTATAAACACCTTTTTCTTTGTTCATCAAAAGTTCCCCAGTATAAGGAGCTTCTGTTCCTTTTTCTCTCAATACATAGTATTGTTGGGGAGTTAGTTCCTTTTTCCATTGGTCTTCTGTTTTGTTTACAGAGGTTACTGCCAAATTTTTTATTTTATCTCCGTCAGATTTTGAAGTGCTTTGTGCACATGATTGTATTGTGAGAGTAACAAATACCATCATTACAAATTTTATAAAATTATCTCTATTTTTCATGATTCTTTTTATTTTGTAATTATTATTTTTTAAAGCAAACCTCCAAGTTTTTACCCTCGGAGGGATACTTCCAATTAACCTAAACTTACTATGAAAAAACTATTTTATTGTTTGCAAAAATTCAATTGCTTTTTCTGTATTTAAATGATAATCGTTGAATATTACATTATCATCTTGATCAATAAATATAAACCAAGGAGTGCCTCCTGTTCTATAATTATACATAATATTAGAAATGTTCCTAGTACTTTCGTCTCCATTGTCTTGAGCAAATGGAATTTTTAAGTTGTATTTTTTTTGAACTTCTAACATTTTATCGTAAGTATTGCTACTTGAGCCTTCAAACACGGTTTGCACTGCTAGAAATTTCACATTATCGTTATCTTTCAACGCTTCGGTCATTGCTTGTAGAGATGGCAACCCTATGCTGTGGCACCCTGGGCACCAGCTTTGAAAACAATAAATAACTTTAAATTTTCCTTTTAAATCAGATAAATTAATGGGTGCTATTTTATTTCCATTTCCATCTACCCAATCTTTAATATTCCATTCAGGAGCTTTAAGCCCTTCTATTCCGTATGATTTTGTTGTGTTCATTTTTTTTCCTTTTATATTAAAATTTTCTTTTTTTTGTGCTTCTGTACAACTAATGAATAGCAAGATCGTAAGTGTTGTATAAAAATATCTACTAAGCACTTTCTTTAATTTTGTCTGCATACATTTTTTTTAGTTTTGTTATTTTAGGTGTAATAACAGCCTGACAGTACCCCGCGTAGGTATTTCGATTATAATAATCTTGATGATATTCTTCAGCTGGGTAAAAGCTTTCCATTGGGCCAAGTTCGGTAACTATCTTGTTCCCAAACAATGGGTTTAGTTGTTTAATAACTTCTTCTGCAATTAACTTCTGTTCTTCATTATGATAAAATATAACCGATCTATATTGCGTCCCATAATCAGCTCCTTGATAATTCAACGTTGTAGGATTATGGTTTGTCATAAAAATGATTAACAATTCTTCGTATGATAATATTTCTGAATCAAAAGTTACTTGAATTACTTCTGCATGCCCAGAATCACCATTACATACTTCTCGATAGGTAGGTGTTTTAGAAGTCCCTCCTGCATAGCCTGAAACAACTTCTTCAATGCCCTTTAATCTCTGAATCACTGCCTCTATACACCAGAAGCATCCACCTCCAAATGTTGCGATTTGTTTATTTTTCATGGTTGAAACTTCTTGTTTAATTATTCATTAATACGACAACTACCATAATAATCTTGGTGATAGTCTTCGGCGGGATAGAAGTGTTCTAATTTTATGCTTTGAGTAGTTAAATCTTTACTATTATTCTTGTAGTCCTCAAAAACTTTATCTATTGTGTTTTTTTGTTCTAAATCTCGATATAAAACAATCGATCGGTACTGAGAAATAGAAGTTTTATTACTGTCGGACGTCGTTCCATATTTTTTTAAGAACAAATTTAGTAAGGCTTCATAATTAATTTGATTTGTATCAAATTCAACATCTACCACTTCGGCATGTCCAGTTCTTCCTCCGCACACATCTGAATAGCTTGGGTCAATAAAATCTCCTCCAGCATACCCAGAAACTGCGTCGATTACTCCTGGAATTTCTTGGAGATATTTTTCAACTCCCCAAAAACAACCTCCTCCGAATGTTGCTTTTTGTAAATTTTTCATAAATACTCCTTTCTTATTATTCGCTTTTATTTAAAGATACCGAATTAATGCAGTAGCGTAATCCACTTGGATTTGGGCCATCAGGGAAAACATGCCCTAAATGACTATCGCACACGTTGCACATAACCTCTACTCTAATCATCCCAAACGCTCCATCTTTTTCGTATTTAATTGCATTTTCTTTTATTGGCTGGGTGAAACTTGGCCATCCAGTTCCAGAGTTAAATTTCTCGGTAGAATCAAAAAGAGGTGTGTCACAACAGATGCAATTGTAAACACCAGGCTCATGTCGAGAACAATGTTCTCCTGAAAAACGAGCTTCCGTTCCTTTTTTTCTAGTGATATAAAATTGTTCTTCAGTTAATAGATTTCTCCATTCATCATCTGTTTTTTCAACTCTTCTATCTGGAGTTAAGTTGCCTTTATTCGCGAATCTAATAACATCTGCCCAGTTTATTATTTTATTTTCCATAATTATATGTATTTTGATTTGTTATACAAAGTTACATCCAATCTCTTTAAAATATATAATTCAAATTTCCTTTATGATTGTCTATAATTCCTTAAGGTCGTCTAGAGTTTTTTGAATTTGTATATTTATAATGTTGATTTGCAGTAGTAAAATTATAAAATAAAATAAGGAAGTATTTGTTTATACTTCCTTATTTTTGTTTCAAACTCCCTTGGTGTTGTTTCTGAATTCAGTAGGGGACATGTTCGTTTGTTTTTTAAAAAAGCTACTAAACGATTGTACGTCATTAAAAGAGAGTTCGTTTGCAATCTCTTGAATGTGAAAGTCTGTGTAGTTAAGCAATCTTTTTGCTTCTAATAACCTACGATTATTGATGATTTCTAGCGGCGTTTTGTCTATATGCTTTTTAAATAGATTCGCTAATGTTTTAGAGGTTTTAAAAAGCATATCTGCATATGCAGCAACAGTGGTGTGCGTTTTGTAGTGTTTTTCTACAAGAAAATTAAATTCACGAATTAGTCCAATTGCTTTAGAATCTTCCTTAAGAGTAAAATTTTGTTTTTTATAAATTCTAACACAAAGAATTAGCACCCTTTTTAGTATAGCTTTTAACATCTCTAAAGTATAACTGTCATGCTGATCAATTTCCATTTCAAGCACTTCCCAGATGAGATTAAAGGCATAAATGTTGTCTTTTACTTCTATTTTAGGGACACTAGATGCTCCAAAAAAAAGTAATCCTTTGCAGCCAACGTCACTATCATGGTTTTCAATACAATAGAACGGTTGGTTGAATTGAATTACTCGTAATTTTTCGAAATCAAAATCGGCTATTTTGTGAAAAGCAGTTAAAAACACAAAGCAATTCGTATTTATTTCATACGGAATGTTGTCTATCGTAAGATTAAATTTTGCACCAGTATTCCATAATATAGTTAAACCTTTTTTTAAATCTGTGTTGAACATATATTTTCGCTCCGGGACAATTTCGGACACAAATAAATACTCGTCTAATTTACCTTTAAAAAACATATACTATACTTATTCTTGATTCATAAATGGGTATCTATAATTTGTTGGAGGCGTGTAGTTTTCTTTAATAGTTCTAGCAGATGTCCAACGCAATAAATTAATTTTCGATCCCGCTTTATCGTTAGTCCCACTACCTCTAGCCCCACCAAAAGGCTGTTGCCCTACAACTGCGCCTGTAGGTTTGTCGTTAATGTAAAAATTCCCAGCAGCATTTGTTAGTTTTTTATTCGCTATGTTTATTATTTCTCTGTCATCAGCAAAAAAAGCTCCAGTTAAAGCGTAAATAGAAGTCGAATTTACAATATCTAAAATTTCTTCAAACTTAAGATCATCATAGACATGGATAGTTAGTAATGGGCCAAAAAGTTCTTCACACATCGTTACGTATTTTGGATCTTTGGTTAAAATTATGGTTGGTTGAATAAAATATCCTTTTTCATTTGAATGTTCACCTCCAAAAACAACTTCTATTTCTGGGTTGTTTTTTGCCGCTTCAATATGAGATGACAATTTATCATATGATTTTTGATCGATAACAGCACTCATAAAATTAGTAAAGTCTTCTGGGCTTCCCATTTTTACTGTGCTCATTTCTTTTATAAGCTTGTCTTTTACAGTAGGCCAAATACTTTTAGGGATGTAAGCTCTAGAAGAAGCTGAACATTTTTGCCCTTGATATTCAAAAGAACCTCTAATTATCGCCGTAACCAATGCATCTATGTTTGCAGTGTTGTGTGCTACAATAAAATCTTTCCCGCCAGTTTCCCCAACAATTCTAGGGTAGGACTTGTATTTATGAATATTGGTCCCAATGGTTTTCCAGATATTTTGAAAAACACCAGTGCTTCCAGTAAAGTGAATGCCTGAAAAATCAGGATGTTCAAAGATAACATCGGCAGCATCGGGGCCAGAAGGATATATTAGATTAATAACCCCGTCAGGAATTCCTGCTTCTCTATAAATATCCATTAATATTTTAGCGGTATAAACTTGAGAATTGCTTGGTTTCCAAACGACAACATTACCCATTAATGCACAACTTGTTGGGAGATTACAAGCTATGGAAGTGAAATTGAAAGGAGTTAAGGCATAAATAAAACCTTCCAAAGGTCTCCATTCCATTCTGTTCCAAACGCCATCACTTGACTCCGGTTGCTCTTGATACAATTGTGACATAAAATAAGAGTTGAATCTTAAAAAATCTACTGATTCACATACACTGTCAATTTCAGATTGGTGAATTGTTTTACTTTGGCCTAAGATGGTTGCCGCGTTTAAGGTTGCTCTGTATTTACCTGCCATCAAATCAGCAGCTTTTAAGAATATAGTTGCTCTTTGCTCCCAAGGCATTTCGACCCATTTTTCTCTGGCTTCGAGAGCTGCATTTATAGCCTGCGTGATATGTTCTTTTGAACTTTTGTAAAAATACCCCAAGTATTGATTATGATCGTGAGGGGAATAAATGTTGCTTTTTTCCTCACTAATTACTTCTTTTCCTCCTATATACATAGGTATTTTTGTTTCTGTAGTTTTAAGCGTATTTAAAGCTTTTAGTAAATCTTTACGCTCAGAGCTTCCTGGCTCGTAATTTTTAACTGGTTCGTTAAAGGGTTTTTTAATTGTAAAATATGCATTTGCCATAATTGTTTTATTTTATAGATTAGTTTTTAAATAATGTTATTGCGTTATCTAATTGTAAGTCTGGGAGATCAATAATGTAAGGACTTTTATACTTTAAAAGCGACAATTCTGTACAAGCTAAGACAAAGGTTACATTTGGATGTTTTTTTAAGAGGTTTTCTAAAAGTGAGGAGTCTCCAGTATCCTCGTTGTAAATAGATTTCCTTAAATCATCAACTTTTTTTTGATCTTTTATGTCTAGTTCAATTGTTGTTATTTTGTTTTCTTGGAGCAAATTTTGAATGTAGTTCCCTTGCATTGTGTATAGACTTCCAAGGATTATTACTTTCGTAACTGCATTTTTATTTAATTTAGCAATAATAAGGTTAACAGGGTGAATTAGGGTAAAGCTAAAATGATGTTTCTCTAAAATTTTATCTAAAACTTCGTGAATGGTAATATTAGGAACCAACAAGTGTTTTATGCTTATTTGTTCTATGAAGTACAAGTAGGGTAAAAGATTTTTATACAAATCGATTTCTTGATCTGGCAAAAAGGGATTTATCGTATTAAAATTTGTGTTAACCATTATGAATGGACAAGTACTATATCCCCCAAATTTTTGTAGAAATTTTTTATTGAGCTCATCTACATAGTGTAGAGTAGATGAGGTCCCTAACCCAAGTATCCCCAGTTTGTTTATCATTTTCTTTCTAAGATATAGTTTGCAAAAAACTTTTTAGAATCAGTAACTTTATACTCCCATCTCATATCTGTTTTAGATAGTATTTTACGCATTATCGTATCATCATATTTCCGCGAAATTTCAGTATGAATTAGTTCGTCTTTTGTGAATTTAATTATTTTCCCATCTAGGACAATGCTTTGGTCACACAAACTTTTAAGATAACTTATTGCCATCCCCACTTCTTCATCATAAACAGGGTTGTGAACAAACTTTGATCTATCAAAATTTGCACCTAATTCATTGTTTATCCTATCAAGTAGATTTAGATTAAACTCTGCAGTAATCCCTTGGCTATCGTTGTATGCCGGCAATATAACATCTTTGCTCTTTTTTAGGTCTACACCTAATAATATTTTATCCCCTTTACTAAGGTGAGACCCTAATTGGTAAATAAATTCTGTTGCCATTTCATCATCTAAATTACCAATGCTGGAACCAAGAAAAAAAACTATTTTTATCCTGCTGTCTTTTTTTATATTTTCAAGTGCTTTAAAGTAATCAGCATTGTTAGGTTTAATTATCAAGTTTGGGATTTCTTGTTTCAAATATTTTTCTAGTCCTTGTAGCGCATTTAAAGAAAAATCTACTGGTAAGTATTGAAAATCTATATTACGATTTGTTAATCCTTTTAATAGATGAATGGTTTTGGTTCCATCGCCAGCACCTAATTCGATTACATCAAATTGATTTTGATTATCAAAACCTAAACTTTCTATTAATTCAGCGGTTTTTGTTTCAAAAATTTCCATTTCAGCTCTGGTAAGATAATATTCAGGGAGCGCCATAATTTGTTGGAATAAGGCATCTCCTTTTTTATCATAAAAATAGCGAGAAGGTAATTTTTTTTGCGTTGGATTTTGTAGTCCTTGTAGAATGTCTTTTTTAAATTGTTCGTTCATTTTTTGTTAATTTTCTATGAGTGCGACAGCCCCTAAACCGCCATCAGCACAAACACTGATGATTGCTTTTTTTCCAGTCCCTAATTGTGTTAAATGTTTTGTTGATTGGCTTAAAATTCTTGCGCCTGTTGCACCAAATGGATGACCGATTGAAATACTACTTCCGTTAGGGTTTAATTTTCCCATAGGGAAGGGGCCAAAATCGAAATCAATTCCTAATTTTTTTGTAAAATTTTTGTCTTGAATTTTTTTTATGGTTGCAAGAACTTGTGAAGCGAAAGCTTCGTGGATTTCCCACAAATCAAGATCATCAAATTTTAAGTTGTTCCGGTATAATAATTTTAAAATTGCTACAGTTGGAGCCATTAAAATCCCTTCTTCTTCAATATTTACTCCTGCCATTTCCCAATCGACAAACCTAGCTTTGTACGGAGAGTTAATTTTGTTTATTGCCTTTTTCCCTGCAATCCAAACAGCAGCAGAGCCATCAGTGTACAAAGAAGAATTCCCTGCTGTAATGGTTCCTTTCCCCGTAAAATCAAAAACTGGTTTTAAGTTTTGAATTTTCTCAATGGAAGTGTCTTTTCTTGGAATTGTATCGCTCGACAATCCGAAAGCGGGGAAAATTAAATCACTATAAAAGCCTTTTTCTTTGGCTTGAAAGTATTTAGTATGGCTATCAATAGCCAGTTTATCCTGTTCTATTCTACTGATACCTAGTCTTTGCCCAGTGATTTCTGCATGCTCACCCATACTTTTCCCAGTACTTCTGTTTTTTTGGGCCGGCGGTTGTATTCTTAGAGAAAAGAAGCCAGGGAGTAATTTTGTCTTCTCTAAAAGCTTTTTAGCAGTACTTATTTTTTTTAACCATTGCGATGATTTATCGTTCAAACCAATTTGTACATTACTAAAAGATTCAACCCCTCCAGCAATAGCAATTTCATCGTCAGTAATCATGCTCGCGGCTTCAATAGCGGCAAGAAGTGAGCTACTGCAGGCTAAAACAGTAGAAAAACCAATGGTTTCTTCTGGCAAATCTGAGTCCATAACTATTTCTCGCCCCAAATTGCTGTATTTTAAGGTAGGGACTACGCTTCCCCAAACAACCATATTGGGTAATTGTGTACTTTGATTTTTCATTTTGTTTAGAACTTCTTTAGACATATCTAAAGCTGAGAAAGAGTTTAACTCTTTGTCTGCTTTTGCAAAAGGAGTTCTAAGGCCAGCGGCTATCCAAATTTCATTTTTTATTCTCATGTCTTTTTGAAATATTTTGTTAAGAAAAGCGTAATCATATAAATGTATAAAATGCTGAATGGGAGAGCAAAAATGATTAGTAAATTACTAATTGCGTTGAGTAAATCATCAGTCCCCAACGCCATTAAACCGATAGAAGTGGTGGTTATAATTGCACCCCACAAAAGTTTATGATTTTTAGAAGGGTTTTCGTTCCCTCCATCACTAAACATTGAAAGAACATATATGGCAGAATCTACCGAATTAATAATAGCAATCAAAATAAGCACGATTGCTAATAAAACAGTTATGGAACTAAAAGGGTGAAGCTCTAAAAACACAAACATAGATGAGAAAACATCTTTAAAAATGGGGTCCGAAAAATCTTTAACCTTTCCAAAAGCATTATTCCCAAATACAGAAAACCAAAACATACTGGCTATCGCTGGAATAAAAATAGTTGCAATTAGATATTCTCTTATACTTCTCCCTTTAGAAATTCTTGCAATAAAAATACCTGTAAAAGGAACCCAAGCAAGCCAAAAGGCCCAATAAAAAACGGTCCAATTATTAGTAAAATCTTCAGAAGCGTGGTAATCTCCAATGGATAAACTCATTTCAAAGAAATGTAAAATGTACCTTTTAAATGCGCTTGCCATGTTTGTAGCGAATTCACCAAAATCGAGAAACAAAGCAACGAATATCAGGAGAATTAATGAGCCAATAACATCGAAATCAGCTAAATATTTTATTACTTTTGAAATTCCTGTAAGCGCCGACAAAGTTCCCACAACACCTATAAACAGAGCAGTAAGCAACAAGCTTATGTAGCCTAGATTCCATTTAAAATAATAATTAATTCCCGCTATAAATTGCCCTGTTCCTAATCCTAATGATGCGATAACGCCAGCAATTGTAATTATAATAATAAAAACAGGGATTACTACTTTTACATAATTCTTTTGGGAAAATCCAGTAATAGCCTCTAAAAAATTTTCTTTTTTCTGGATATACAATCCATAAGAAACGATTAAGCCAAAAAGACTATACATGGCCCATGGTGTAAGTCCCCAATGGAAAAAAGTATATTGTAAAGCCAAAGATTTTTTTTCAATTCCCTGAACGGGCGAATTTTGATAATAAAACATAGGTTCTTGGACGGCTCTGAGCAAAAGACCAGATCCCATACCAGTACTATATAGCAGGGCTATCCATGAAAAAAATGAATACTCTGGAGGTTCTGCTCCAAGTTTATTTTTACTAAACGGGACAAAGAAGACAATGACTGAAATTAATACGATGATTAGTCCCAAGTATTGATAAAATATACTAAACTTAGAAAGTATAAAAGCGTTAACAAATGATAGCCCCCCAACCACATTTTTCGGGAACAAAATACCAATTAAACAAAACGCGAAACTAAAAAGTAGAGCAGATATAAATAATTTATTCCCTTTCAATGCTATTTTATTTTGTAAACTCATTCTTATTAAGTCTTTCATCTTTTATGATGCTGGTAACAAGCCATACATATTCTTTTTTTGTTTTATCATATCCAAGTGCTTTAAAACTGTTGCCAAATGGGCAAGCTGGCATATTACTATATCCTTGTCTCAATTCAAAATTATCAGGATTGGCATTAAATTCTTCTTTAAAAACTTTTCTCATCCCATATTTCATAGGGACAGGATCATCACACACGTACGTGTCGATAGGAATATTCAATTTCTTAGAAATCATAGAATCGTCATAATAATGTTCTCCCATTAAATCAATTAATAATCCTTTTTTTTCAGATTTTTTATCATTTATGGTGAACAAGAATTGTGAATCAACCGCATTTTCAGAAATTTCAAATTGAAATCCATTTTCTACATCGAACTCATCAACAGCTACCTTCTTATTTGTGTTAGTGCAAATAAGATGTTCATCTCTTACTTCATAATTATCCTGATATCCTTTTTCTCGTAATTCATTTACTGCTCCTAGCAGATTGTTTTCGTTTAATTTCATAATATATGGTGGGTATTAATTTTTATATAAAGTATAATCCAAAAACTCCTGTAATGTAAATAACAATAGCAATCCAAGAATCCAAGCCAATTCCAAAATATCTTTTAGGGAATTTTATGACCATTCCTAGGACAAAGGTAAGTGTGAGTATCATGGATAGGGCTGTGAGGTACAAATCGGTTTTTCTCGCTTCTGGTAGAATTGATGCGCTATTTAAAATATTTGCCAATAAAAATAATAACGGTAAAAATGAATTTCCTCCAAAAATATCGCTAACTAAGATATTATACTTTTTCGTTTTTATAAATGCTAATCCGCCAGATATTTCAGGTAATGCGGTAACTAAAGAGAGAATTGTTGCACCAAATACTACTCCAGAAACTTGATAATGAGTAGCAATTTGCTCACTTGTTTCAGCAAGGATGTAACCAAAGAATAAGATAATTATCGAAATGAGCATCATATAAAAAATTGCTTTTTTTCTACTATATTTTATTCCATGCTCGGGATTAATCTCTGGCATAGGTATTAAGTTCCCTGCTTCACATCTTTTTAAAGTTAGCAAACTAAGAACCCAAGCAATAACTATCAAGATTTCTATTGGCGAAATTCTCAAGTTTACATGCATCTGATCCAGTTGCGAGCCTAGAATCACAAGAGACAGAATAAGGACTAAAAAAATGCCCTGTGAAATGGCGTTAGTATTTGATGTTATTGTTGTAATGGGGTGCGCTTCTTTTCGAGTCATAAAATCAAAAAAGCCTAATAAAACCGTTTGAATTGCAATGCCTCCTAAAATGTTCCCAATGGCTAATGAAGTATCCCCTTGCAAAGTCCCTTTAATTACAATGGCAACTTCAGGTAAATTGACCACCAATGAAAGTAGAATGGTTCCCCCAAATGCAGCTCCTAATTTAAATTCATCATTTAAAAAGTCAACAATATGTGATAACTTATGACTAAAATACCAAATTATACTTCCAGAGAGGAGAAATATAATGATTTGTGTGGAGATGTTAAATCCTTCAAGCATAATGTTTGATTTAAATTAAAAAAAGGTCTAGAAAAATTAAATATACTTATTTTATTTGATTTGTTAAAAAATCCCAAGACTGGACAATGTTTAATTCATAGGCTTTTGGATGACTTAATTCGGAAAGCTTATTGTGGTTATACCACATTAATTGCGTAGGGCTTAAGTATTTTTTAGCATCTTTTTTATAAGGGAGCGCTAGATTAATGGCAGTTCTTTGCGCTAACGTTAAAGGCAAAAACTTAAAATTCGTTTTCTTAAGGTAATATTGTGGGTCCTTATCGATACGAAACGGTTTATGATTCTCAACTAAAAAAAAGCCTTGAGCGAGTGCATATTCATTTAGTTCTTCTAATATTGTTTTTGTAGGGTCGTACTCTAATTTAACCACTTCTTTGTGACCAATAAATCCAGCCATCGTAGAGTAAACAGCATCATTCAAAGCAAATGAAGTCTCTCCAGACCAAAAACAAGGCGTTTCATAGATCGTTGTTTTGGTAAACCCATAATGGATTTGTAATTCTTTCCTAAAATTTAAGATATACTCCGGAATTTCAACTTTTATTCCTCGTAGCGCCTCAATTATTTTATCTAGCATTGAAAGGGGGTGATAATTGTTTGCTAACTTTTGAACGATATCTTTCCCATTTTGATCAACAAAGTGAGCGACAGGATTGTTCCATGCGGGTTCGTCATAACGCTTAAGTATGTCTGCATCAATCCCCGGTTTGTTATTATAAATGGCTAATGGGATAAACTCATTTTCAATAATGTCAACCATTATAGGATGAGATAGTACTTCTCTCCCAAAATTCACGCAAGTGCTACATCCTGGAATTTCTTGAAAAAACAATAGTATTGGTTTAGATAGTTTAGAACTTAGATGCAAAGCATAGTTATAATCTCTAAACCAAGTGACTTTCCCTAGCTCTATATTTTGACTTTTGGGGTTCGTTTTTTCAGTGTTCAAATTCATTTGTCCTTTTTTTTAATTCATTATAGTCAATAAAATCGATAGGGACTTCATTTTTTTTGCGAGAATTTTTTTTTGCCTCGCGAGTAATTATAGCGTTTGCTATAATAAGCCCTTTATCTATATTTTTACTCATTTCATTCCTCACAAAAAGCATTTCCTCCAGCGTAATTTTTTCCTGATTAAGGAAAACAACGATATAAAACTGTTGGTAAAGAACACCTAAATCTAACCCTCCAACAAATTTTAAAACATTAGAATTATTACTTTGTTGTTTGCTGATGTAGCTAAATCCTAAGTGGGGAATAAATTTTTCGAAGAACCTTTCGTCCAAAATAAAGTTACTTTTTGTTTTTAGTTATATAATTTGTTCATAGTGGAATTAAATTTAAAAGCTAAGTGTTTTTCTCACTTAGCTTTTAATTGGGGATTTATTTAAGGAAAGTGCCAAATCTTTCAAAATGACAAGTATATCCGTTTGGATTTTTTTCTAAATAATCTTGGTGGTATTCTTCAGCAGGCCAAGCTTTTGTGAATGGCTCTAGTGTAGTTACAACTTTTGCACCCCAATTATTAGTTTGGTCTACCAAATCTATCACTTCTTGCGCTTGTTGTTTTTCTTCTTCGTTTTGAAAAAAAATGGCAGAGCGATAGCTACTTCCAATATCGTTTCCTTGTCTATCAACAGTTGTTGGATTGTGGATTCTAAAAAAATAATCTAGTATTTCTTTAAAATTGGTTACAGATGAATCGTAAGTCAACTCAATTCCTTCTGCGTGTCCTGGATGGTTGCGATAGGTTGGGTTTTCATTTTGACCTCCTAAATAAATTACCTCAGTATCTTTTATACCAGGTCTTTTTCTAAAAAGGTCTTCCATTCCCCAAAAACAGCCCCCGGCGATATATGCTTTTTTTAAACTTGAATTGTCTGAGTTTGTTTTAGTCAAATACATTTGTATTTTACTTTCTAATTCAGCTTCTGGCTGTAACCCTGCTAAGCGTTCTTGTATTTTCCCATCTTTCAAAAAAAACAAAGCAGGTATGCTTCTTACCCCAAATTCTTGAGCAAGTTCTCCATTGTTATCCACATTAATTTTTGCTATTGCAAAATCATCTTTGTGTTTGTCGGCTAATTTTTCTACAATTGGGAGTAATGCTTTACATGGTCCACACCAATCGGCATAAAAATCTAATAAAATTGGCTTTTCACTTTTTAATAAAGTTTGAAAATCTTCTTTGTTTGAAATGTTAATTATCATTTATTTGTTTTTTAAGGATTGTTATTACTGTTTTACAATGCAAAGATACCGCCATTATAATCTTTATTGTTTTTTTGAAATTCCTATTTATTTGCAAATTTTTCACTTTTGAAATTCATTATTGTAATTCCACAAGAGCAAAATGATATTGCATTAAATATAATCAAATTAAAGTTTGAGTAATCTGCATTTTTGTTAATAAATTAATTAATAGTTGGCCATAATCAGTCTTTTCCTATATGTTAGAGCAAATTTTTCCATTAAGGAATATTGCATTGGTGTGAATTCTGTCCTACATTTATTAGGTGAATAGCTCATAAAATTTAGTACAGGAGGATACTCAAAATCTTTTTCAATATTGTTTCCATCAAGTTTTATGACAATATCACAATTAGAAAAAGCTCCAGTATTGTTATCTGGAGGGGTGTCACAAATAAAATCACCTTCTGTATTGCAATTATTCAATTCTGTTTTTTCCTTAGTTGAATATGACTCAAGGTTTGATCCAAAAGTATGTTGTAAACCAAAAAAATGCCCAAATTCATGTGCAATGGTTCCTAAAGGATATTCAAGATTTGCAGAAATAAAAATATTATTAAATGAGTTCTCTAATGCCAAATACCGTAAAAATGAAGTTTTGGGAATAGCGGTAAACCCAGAATAATCATCCCCTTTTTTTACAAAAATTAAATTTATATAATTCTTTTCAAGTTTTGCTATGTATTTCTCTTTTTCCGTTGTATTGAAATAAAATTCATCTATTGAAAGATTTGTTTTTTTAATCAATCGTCTTTTATTTAAAATGAATTTTATCTTCGAAACAGCAAAAAGTTGGTTTAATTTTTTTATTTCATCATCTATTTTGTTTTCTGATAAATCTTTAATCTCCACCGAGCCATAAACAACTTGAATTTTAAATATCATCGTGTTTTTTGATTCTGTTTTTTGATTAATTAATGCGTTAATTTCTTTTGCCGCTGTTGCAGTGCAAAATTCGGTCCCGCATTGAGATTCTTGATTTGTCTGGGTTCTAACAAGTTTAAATAGGAGAACCCCCAATAGAAGGATGTAGCAAAAAACAACTATTTTTCTTAACGTAAACATGAAAATACTTACTCTTTATGAGTTTTAATTATTATAGTAACATTCTCTTCGTGCTAATTGTCAATTCACAGTTTAAAAAAAAAATCTTTTAACGGGGAGGTACTATTTTAGGATTAAATTATATGACAATTATATTTTATTAAAAATTAAGCTTTTATAACTTTAATAATATAGTGATAAAATTGATTGGGCCATTTAAAATATTTTTGTTATTCTTTCTCCACTGGCTTTAATATTTCTAACATTGTTGGGATTAATTCACTCACTGTGGGATGAATGTGCACACCATCTCTAAAAACAGTATAAGGCTGTTTAGCGTACATGAGATTGGTAAAGCCATTAATAAGTTCGTCGCCCCCTACACCAAGTACACAAGCACCTAAGAACAAATTGGTTTCGGCATCAATTATGGCCTCCATAAAGCCAAATGTTTCCCCTTTTTCTTTGGCCCTACCCACTTTCGTCATAGGTCTATGCGCTACTAAAATAGTATAACCTTTAGATATCGCTTCGTGTTTTGTTAAGCCAACTCTACCAAGCGGGGGGTCGATAAACAATCCATAAGTAGTGATCCTATTACTTATTTTTCTGTTTTTGCCTCCAAATAAATAGTCTTCCACAATTTGATAATCATTGTAAGATGTATGAGTAAACGCGCCTTTCCCATTACAATCACCAAGAGCGAAAATGCCTTCTACATTGGTTTGACAATAATCATCTACATTAATATACCCTCTTTTATCTATCTCTATGCTTGTGTTTTCAAGTCCTAAAGCATCTGTATTGGGCAATCGACCAATCGCTAATAATAAATGAGTTCCAGTTATTGATGTTCCATCTGATTTTGCTGTCACAGTTATGGTATCGTCTTGGTTTTTTTGGGCACTTATTGCATCGGCATTATAGATGATATCAAGCCCATCAGATTTTAAAATTTCTTCTACAGCTTGGCTTATTTCTTTGTCTTCTCTCCCTATTAGTTTCGGCCCCCGTTCTATTATTGTTACTTTACTGCCAAATCTTCTAAACATTTGCCCGAACTCCAATCCAATATAGCTTCCTCCTACAATTATTAAATGTTCAGGGAGGCGCTTTTCTTCAAGTAATTCTATGTTTGTATAATGAGGAACGTTTAAATACTCCGAAGGTACTAAAGCACGCCCTCCAACATTGATGAAAATATTCTTAGAAGTGATTATCTCACCATTAATTTCTATTTCATGATTACTACTAAATTTTGCTTCTCCTAGGTACAAGCTAATGTTGGGGTTTTCGCTTATAGCTTTCTCAATCCCAGATCTCGACGTATTTATAAGGTTGTCCTTTCTAGAATTTACTTTAGATAAGTTTGTAATTGTACCGCTTGGGATTTCAATTCCGAACTCTTCACCATGAGTTGCATCCCAAGCTCTTCTTGCGCTGGCAATGTACGTCTTAGTAGGGATGCAACCATAATTCAAACAGGTTCCACCTATTTTGCTTTTTTCAATAAGTGCAACTGTTCCTTTTTTTGATAGAGAAAAAGCTAAAGGGGTTCCTGCTTGTCCTGAACCTATAATAATATAATCAAATGTTTTCATGTTATTAAAGTGTTTTTAAAGTACAATCCAAAATTTCTAGATTTTCGGTTTGTGTATATATAATTATTTTGTCGATATTTTTAGATACTTGTTCAAATATAATTTCTCCTGAAGTTTTTGGTGTCATTACTTTAAAATACTTAACCACATTATAACTTTTGAGCGTTTCGCCTCTATTTTCTCCTCTTGCCACCTTGGTTGTTTCTTCATTAGACACTAAAGCAACGTTGAGATATTTTGTTTGCTTACTCAAATTATTTATAGAATAACTACATGAGACTGTTTCTTCTGATTTTTTTAAATTTAGAATTTTTATTTCATTCTCATTGGATATTTCGATGGCTTTATTGGAATACTCAGTGTTCAATTTACCTTGATTTGAACCCACGAATTCTGATTTTCCATTAATGATGAGTTGTGGAGTGTATATACTACTTATATTAAATATAGTTCCGTACTGTTTTTGCCTATTGCTATAATCTGCATTCCCAAAAACATCTTTCCATCCTAGATAATCCCAATAATCTACATGAAAAGAAAGTAGAACAAGGTTGGGGTTTTGTTTTGAAAAACTACCTAACAATTCTTCTGCTGGGGGACAACTACTACATCCTTGTGAAGTAAATAATTCTGCAACTACTAATTTATTTGAAGTCATTTCATTTGTAATTTTAAGATTAGCGGTTTCGGTTTCTACAGTTGGTTTTGGTGCTTGATTACAAAAAGTAACCAACAGTAAAGGCAGCATATAAAATATTGATTTTATCATTTTAATTCCATTTTAACTGTTTTCTTTCGTCCCAATAAATTTTTGAATCTAAAGCAAATTCTTTGAAAGATTCTAGTTCATTCATTGTTAATTTAAATTTCTTCGCTATTAAATTAGAAGTGAGATGTTCTTCCGAATTTGCGCCACTTAGGGTAATGCTTCCAGGATAGCTATCCATACAAAATCGAATTGCGATAGCATCTTGTGTAGTTTTGTATTTATTTGCTAGTTCATCTAGCTTTTTTCTTATAGCATCATACTGTTGAAATTCTTTAGAAAGTAATCGCCCATTAGCCAGTGCCTCTTTTATGATTATCTTTTTATCCATTAGTAAATCCTCTGCTTCTTTCATGCTTTGGTCTAGGATGTTGAATGTAAATTGAAATGATGTAAACAAAGGCACCCCGTTTTCTTTAACTTGACTGGCCTTTACGACGACTTCTTTTTGAAATGGGCCGCTTGTTGATAGTCCAATATCAATATTGTTTTCTTTTTTAATTTTATAAAGTTCTTCAATTATTTTAAAGTTATCTAAAACATCACTTTCAAGAGTAACAGAGTGAATTTGGTACAGATTTAAATTTGGCAGAAGTTGCTTTGATTTCTCCCATTGCGTTATTAATTTCTCATAACTATGGTCTTTTATTTCATGCTGAATTGCCTCTTTTTCAAAATTAGCAACATAAGTATAGCCCCATTTTGTAGAAACCGTTATACCTGACGTATTGTTTTCTTTTAAAAAGTCGATGAGCATATCTTCTGCAATGCCATAACCAGGTGAAGTGTCAAAATGTGTTATCCCTAACTTATGTGCATTTTTTATAAAGTTCACCCCGTTTTGTTTGTATTCGGCTACGGTATTGTACTCTTTTTTTTCGGAGTTTTCATTTACATTTATGTAAACAGGCCTGCCAATGGCTGCTGTCCCCAAGCCGATGTCAGATACATCTAGATGAGATAATTTTTTTTTGTCGATTACCTTCGAAAAATTCTTTATTAAATAACTTAGCTTGGGGTTAATTGTATTTTGGCAAAAGGGCTTTTCAGGATTTGAGTGATAATAATTTAATTGTTCCTCTATATTTAATTTAAAATTAGAAAAAGGCAAGACCTGTGTAATAATTTGGTTATTAAAGTCGGGTTGTAGTTGTTTGATTATATCAATGGCAGAATTTTTTTCTTCATCATTAAAATAATAAATAGCTGATCTGTATTTTTCTCTCATGCTGTGATTGGCCGTACAACTATGCGTATGCAAATGAATTTCTATAAGTACAGTCAATGAAATCTCATCTGGGTTGAATGAAACGATTACCGCTTCAGAAAAACTCTCATTCTCATCTACAGAGCTAATCCAGCCTTGCTTAACTTCTTTGACCCCAATTAATGACTGAAAAATGGCCTCTGTGCACCAGTGGCAACTTCCTCCAAACCCAATTTTTATTATACTCATAGTTTTATCTCCATTTAAATCCTTTTGCTACGATAGGCATACACTGTTCGTTTTTTTTAATATACGATGAAACAAATGGGCAAAAAGGGAAAATTTCCATATCATTTTCTCTTGCAAATTCTAGAATATTTTCCACAAGCTTCTTTCCAACGCCGCGCCCACCTAATTGTTCAGGAACCAATGTATGGGTTAAGCATAGTTTTCCTGCCATAAAATAAAAATCAGTAAAAGCCGTTTGGTTTTCTGTGTTTAGCTCAAACCTTTTTTGCTCATCATTTTTTATAAAATTATACTCCATTTTTAAATTTTAATTAGGAACCAAGTCCAATTTTTATTTAGCGAATTACAAATCTCCCATGCCCAAAATGAGCCGTGAATTTTTTGCAATAGACCAAAAAGGTATGATGTGTTTCTATATCTATTTTTGGTGTAATTACAATATTATCATTGGGCTTCTTGTAATAATATCTCCCTATATCAATATTTGTTGTTAAAACTTTCCCATTTTGATCTTCCGTAAGAGCCAAGGTTACATCTGGAGCACCAGGAGCCACCCAAAACCCGTCTGTAAAAACAACTTTTTTTACCCCGTCCAACTCATACAATTCAATATTGCCTTTAGCTTCTGGACCGTCAATTTTTGCTGTAGCTATGAGTTTCATTTTTAAAATCCAAGTTTTTCATTTACTAAAATTACGTGAACATCTCGATCTCTAATTTCTTTTTCAAAGATTAATAGTTTCCCTAGTGTAGTTCCTTTTTTGAACCCTGTTTTTTTCATTCTTTCGTTTTCTAGAGGCACTACGTAGTTGTGAATTCTTTCAAAAGCTTCATCTAAATTTTTAACAATTTTTTGAACGCCTACAACAAAAATGATATGTTTGCTAGCATACGCAATTGCAGCAATTTGGTTTCCCATTCCAGAAGCAATTAAAAGCTGTCCATTTTCAGTAACGGCATGGCAGCTTTGTAAATTATAATCTGCCAGAATGCTTTCTCTTCGTAATTCTTCTCGTTTTAAATGATCTACTTCAGTAAAAAGGTTGTCTTTCACATTCTTCCAAGGGTGACTTTTTTCTTTTAAAACAGTTAATAGACCTATTTCTCTCAATGTTTCTGAAGAGCCAGTAGCAATTTCTGCACCTTCTGGAATTATTGCAAAAATTTCTTTCAAAGCGTCTTCTTTGGTTTCTACAAAAACTCCTTTAATGTTTCTTTCGGAGAAAGAACTTATCACTGCGGTTATCCTTTCTTGGCTGGCAAGTTGGTTAAATTTTTCGTTCATGGGTTTGTAAATGATTATTCTTAAATTGTAATTGTCTTATTTTAATAGTGTTAAAGGAAAATATTACTAATAGTATTAATGCAAGGAACAACTGGAGGGTTCCTAAAATCAATAATATTTCAGGCATATTAGTATTGATTGTTGCAAAAACGCCAAAAATACCAGAAAGCACATAAAATCCAGCAGAACTATACAATAGCGTCCCTGCGTAGGTTAATCTTTTTATCTGTTTTATTTTGAGACTTGCAATATGATGCTGAAATTCGGTGCACTCAACGCTAAGTAATGTTCCAACTTCAGAGCTAATACTAAGCATTTGGTTGGTGGTTGAAAAGATAAGCATCCCAATTCCAGGCATAATCGTTATAGGTAAATACCATTCCATGAGTAATTTATTTATAATTTGGGATTTGTCCTTGAGCTAATTTTAGTCTTGTCCAAAGGTTCATGTTAATTACAATATAAGCAATTTCTTGTATCTCTTGGATTGAGAAATGTTGTGCCATCTTTTGGTGGTAAGTTTCAAAATTAGGAGCGACCCCCTTATTTAGAATATCTGTATATTCTAACGCGGCTTTCTCTTTATTGGTATATAAATTAGAGTGCCAATAACTTCCCAAGTTATCAATTTTAGCTGGCGAGATTCCCAATTTTCTAGTGGCATCATAGTGCAAAATGCTACAGTAGCTACATTTATTAAGTGTGGCAATTCTAAGTCTAATCAATTGTGCCAATTCTTTCTCTACAGATAGATTGGCTGTATACCCGTATGCTTTAGCCATCTCAGAGGCAATTGATAGAAAGTCAGAGCCTTCTGGATCAAAATTGAGATTTGTAAATTCTATATTTTCCATTTCTTTCTTGGTTGTTTTTGTTAAAATAGGGTTATTTTATTACTGACAAACATATCATTTAATACAGTCAATGATTCTTTTTATAAATCACTATAAATATGTGATGATTTCAGTTTAGGAGAAATGTAACTAGAATTAGCCAATAAGCACCCCAATGAAATCCATCCGGGTATTTCCGACCCTTTTTTTTTCATTTTTTTCCTTCTGAGACACGCTTATATCCCCCATCGTTAAAGGATTTTGCTCTATTTTATTATTTAGGGTTCTCCTTTTGGGGAAATTTGAGGGGATAGCCAATCCCATCCGTTTTTTAATATTGGTTAAGTAGTTTTTTCTTTTCAATGCACGAATTATCATAAAATGATGAATATTAATAGACATAATTTGTTTTTTGAATTTATTTAGAGCTGGATTATATTTATTATATATATAAATTATTAGAACAGAAGCAGGAATGATGATTAACAGGATAATAGCGTAAATCATAATATTTGATTTGTAGTTATGATGAAATTTAAAAAAGTAGTATTTATAAACCATTATTAGTTAATAAGTTACGATAGCACATAAAAATATTATTTTATATTAGTTCTGCTGTAATATGCCCCAGGCTTACACAGGGTTAGGTACAGGGTATTTAGGGAGTACCTCTTTTAGATTTTTTTTGTTTTTCTGTAAGATTCTCAATTCGTCTAATTTTTTTAAAATATGTTCAAAGGCCCCATGTTTTTATTTCCAGCTCCAGTTCTGGCACAAATTTTTGCAAAAGCTTAAATGTACAAATATTTAACGAAATCTCATTATTTTCTCAATAGGTACAGTCTTTAAGCGAGAACGAGACAAGAGCCATTCGCAGAATTTAGTAGTTGATATAGTGACAAGGCTATAAATCACTGCTTCTAAAATTTTTGGCCCTTTGGAATCAAAATTTAGATTTGTAAATTCTATATTTTCCATTAAAATTCAAATAAATTTAGTGATTCCAAAAATGATTCAAAAGCATTTCGATATTCTACGTGATTTGTAGTACTTGACCATAAATTTCTACTACCATGGATACCATTTCCTTGTGGTTCATATCCTACTTTAGTTTCACTTGCAGCATTTGAAAATATATTTTTCCACCCCGATACTTCTCCTTTTGCAGAGGTAATAAATATGGGTAATTTTAACTCTTTAGCCCATTCTGCTACAGTATTACCTTCGTAGGTAAAGTATTCGCCAGGGGAAAAAGAGGCAACTGCGGTCAAGCTTTTTGCATGTTTAACGCCTAAAATAATTGCTAGCGAAGAGGAGTAAGAACTTCCTACGAGTACTTTTTTTGCATGTGGGAATTCTTTATCTGCATATGCTATTGCTGCTTCAATATCTGGTACGGCATCTACATATTGTAACGATTTGCCTTTGCTGTGTGCATCCAAAGCAGTTTGGTTTTTTATATCATTGACCTCGTTACCGCTGCGTTGGTCTATTGCTATGCATGAAAACCCTAATTGGGTAAGATATTCAGCTGTTTCAATGTATTCGCCTCTGCTATATCCAGCTTGATGGCATAATATAAGAATTGGACAGTTTATGTGAGGGCTTTTGTAGTAGTCGAATGTGACTTTAACTCCGTCAGAAGATATCGTTTGCAATGTTTCTTTACTCTCCATGTTTATTCAATTATTGAGTTGCTATTGATCGTATTATCTGTTTTGTCTTATTTGATTCCATTATTTTTATAAAACATCATAGGTCCTTGAATGTTGCCAATTATGACATCTTGGTAGCCATTCCCAGTAAAATCATGAGTAATTACTCTAAAGCCAAAATGCGGATTAAGCAATCCTGTTTCTTCTTGGAAAGGTGCAAAAGTACCATCTGCATTTTGCAGTAATACTTTGCCTTTGGAAGGAAATTTCTCGTGGATTTTTGCTGGGAATTTTATATAATTCTCTGTAAGAATAGCATCTTTTCTTCCGTTATTGTTTAGGTCAGCAAGAACTACACCCCACCCAAAAACATTAGAATAGAGATTTTTTTCTTTGGTTACATTTTTGAATTCAAATCCATTTACCTGTTCTAATAGGGCATAATTCGGATCAAAAACCTCATCTTTTTTCATGTCTCCTCTTACTATAAATTCAGGATAGCTATCCCCAATATTACTTAACAAGATATGGTATTTATTAGTTTTATTATCTAATTTTTCTACAGAAAGCCCCATCCAAAAACCATAGTCTATAGGAAGATTATGTTTTTTAAAAGTTCCGTTCCCTAAGTTTTCATAAAGGATTCCAACATTGGTATTGAGCGAAAGAACCAAATCTTGTTTGCCATCATTATTCAGATCAACGAATTTACTTACATAAGTGTTTTCAATTAATTCTAATCCCGCTTCTTTTGTTTTTTCGGTAAAGGTTCCATCTCCATTATTCACCATAAACAGATTTCTACGTTTATTAGATAAATCGTGGTAACGAGCTGATACAAAATGTTTTCTATCTACGAAAGTACATACATACATATCTAGGTTTCCTGAGTTTCTGGTGTCTGCCAATGCAATATTTACAGGGATGGATGCATCTGGAATTTCAAAAAGCTTTACAGGATCAGCATATTTTTTTTGAGCAGAATCATATTTTGAGACATAGATTCCTGAGGCGTACCCTACAATGATTTCTTTAGCTCCATCTTTATCAATATCGCCTTCTGAAATACAATAAGCCGCTTCATTTTTAAGTCCTGTCAAATTGAGTTGCTCTGCAATATCAATAAATCGGCCGTCTTTATATTCTAAAACAGGATTATTTTGTCCAGCGCCACCAGTTTGCATGACCACCACTCGCTCATCTTGAAAAGGGTGAACTAATATTTGATCTAGAAAAGGCATTGACTCACCATTATCTACATATTGATGAGAAAAAGGTAAGGTTGTGCTTACAAATTTTGGTATTTTATTTGCTTTGTTTGATAGGAATTTTTCCTTGAATTTATTTTGTACCGAGTTGTATCGATATTGGTTATAAAAATACATTCCAAAAGGAATTGCAATTATCAATAGTAATAATAGTAAGAGGATTTGCATAATAGTCTTGCGTTTTTTAATTTTTTCCATGTTTTTTAAATGATATATTTTCTAGAAGTTTAGTAGCAACTGCACTAGTGTAAGTTCCATAAGCATCGATTAAGATTCCTTTATGCCCATCTTCAGTTGCTAGTGCGTAAATAACACTTTGACTTCCAGCGTCATCGCCATCATCAAAAATTTGGTGAAAGGCTACTTGAAAATCTTCCGTTTGAAAATCTTTGTTCAGCGCTGTGCAATGGATAAGCTCCTTATCAATATTGAAATCATATTGAAATCCTTGTTTTTTAAGTTCATTTATTGCTTCTGTTAAGCTGTCGCAATGCATAAGATTAGATTCTTTTATAATAGCTCAGTTGTAAAATGTACTGGACTTGCCACGGTTTTATGCACAGGGCATTTGGAGGCTATTTCTTTTAGCTTCCCTTTTTGTTCTTCTGTAAGATTTCCAACTAGTTTAATTTTTTTAGAAATGTGATCTAATTGTCCCATATCTTCTATTTCTAGCCCTAGTTCTGAAGCGTGTTTTTTAGAATAGCTTAAATACACAAATACTTCGCGTAAATCCCATTGTTTTCTTTGCGCATATAATTTTAAAGTAAGAACAGTACAAGAACCAATTGCAGAATTTAGTAATTCATACGGAGACAACCCTAAGTCATCACCCCCAAAATCTTTGGGCTCGTCTCCAAGAATATGATGGGAATTAGTATAAATGTGGTTTGTAAATGGGACAGAAGTTTCGTGGTATACTAAAACTTGTTCCCCATTAGTGTCTTTTAATGTTTTTATTGAGTTATCCTTGATTTCTACGTATCGTTTGACCCAACTACTTATGACTTCGGCTACGTAAAAAGCATCTTTTTTTTCGGTAATAAGGTGATCGGCTCCATTTAAGCTAATAAAACTTTTTGGGTGAATCGCTTGATGATATAAAGATGCCGCATTTTCAATCCCTACAATTAGATCATGTGGGGAGTGCATTATTAGTAATGGTTTTCGTAATTTTTTTACTTCATTTTCTAAATTATGACTCTCCAAGTCTTCTAAAAATTGCTTTTTTATTTTAAACGGTCTTCCACCAATTGATAATGTGGCTTCTCCTTTTTTTGTAATGGTTTCTTCGAGGCCTCCAAAATGTGCTGTGACGTGTTTTACAAATGATGGTGCTGCAATAGAAACCACTGCTTGAATGTTAGGGAGTTTGTTCGCACTTATTATGGCAGCAGCTCCACCAAGGGAATGACCAATTAATATAGATGGAGATACATAATTTTGAGTTAAGAAATCATTAACCGCAATAATATCTGAAATGTTATTTGAAAAGGTAGTTTCGCTAAAGTCCCCATCGCTTTCTCCAAGCCCTGTAAAATCAAAATTCAGGACACTTATTCCTTGATTTGTTAACTCGCTAGAAATATTTCTAACTACAGCCAAACTTGAAGAACAAGTAAAACAATGAGCAAAAATAGCAATGTTGTTAATTTGCCCATTCATGGGGGTTACCAGGTGCGCGGCTAACGTATCCCCATTATTGTTTTTTATATCGAGATTAATTTTTTTCATATTTAGATTCTTATTCGGTTTTTTTCAAAATCATACAGAATGTTTTTATCTTCATTGGCGCTTGTTTTGTAACGAGCTAACTGGTTGAGGGATTCATATTAAATAAAATCAGTAAATATAATACCCTTTAATGCCGAATTCTTCGGAAGCTACCGCTCGAATTTTTTTTGCAATCCCGTCTTCATTATATGATATTTCTTTAACTGTTTTAAAGGTGTTAATCAAATAAGCTGTGTCAGTTGCAGCACAATATAAACAATCGTCTTGAAGGGTTAAATCAACAACAAATCCTTCTTTTTTGAGCATAGCAATAATAACTGATTTATCAATTTCTTTTCCTAAAGCTAATTCACCATTTTCATATGCTTTAATAGTTTCAATAGCCTGATTATAATTTTGTTTATTAACCTTAAGAACAACGGGGCTTGTTCCCCCAGGGGATACAGCAAATGGTTCAATTAGCGACATATTGTCATTTTCTACAAATACATGAATGTTTAAATTCTCTAATAGATTTTTCACATTCATTGCTTCAAAATATTGTCCACTATATACCTTTTCCATAATGTTTTTTGTTAAGAATGTTGCACGTTATATTTTTATTAATCGCAATCCACAATATTGCCAACGCATATTTGTTTGGAAAAAGTTGCGATATGTTTTTCTACTATGATTTTTTGGAGTTGCTATTGAAGCTCCTCGTAGCACCATTTGATTGACCATAAATTTTCCATTGTATTCTCCCAAAGCTCCTGTTGCTTTGCTAAAATTTGGGTAGGGTAGATAGGCACTCGATGTCCACTCCCAAAGTTTGCCCCAAGAGAAATACTCAGATGCTACTTCCCACTCAAATTCAGTAGGAAGTCTCATTCCTTTATATTCTGCAAATGCAAACGCCTCGTAAAATGAAATATGTTGTACGGGTTGATCTAATTCTATTTTTTCTAGCCCATTTAAATCATAATGGTACCATTCTCCATCAATTTTATGCCAGTACAAAGGAGCTTCGATTTTGTTATTATTCGCCCAATGCCATCCTTCATCATGCCAAAAATTAAAATTTTGATACCCGCCTTCTTCAATAAATTTAATATATTCTTTATTAGTAACCAAATTTGATGAAATTTCAAATGAAGGGATAAACACTTTATGAACCCCTAATTCGTTATCAAAGCAAAAACTTTCTTCTTGGTGGCCAATAGTATAGAGCCCTTCATCAATTTTTATAAATTCGGGGTGTTTCAGCTCTGACGTATTTTGAAATTTATTGTTATAAATGGGGAACAATGGTTGGTTGCCAAAGATGTATTTTATGTCATAGATAAAAAGTTCTTGATGCTGTTCCTCATGATTAATTCCAACTGCCACAATATCTAAAATCTCTTTTCGAGGATTACTCCCCAAAAAATCAATCATTTGCTGCGTAACGTATAATCGGTATTGATAAACATCATCCACTGATGGCCTTGTCATAAGCCCGCGAGAAGGTCTTATCACTCTTTTCCCGACATTATTATAGTAGCTGTTAAACAGAAACGAAAATTCTTCTTTAAAGACTTTATATCCTTTTTTATATTTGGTTAAAACAAATTCTTCCCAAAACCAAGTAGTATGAGCTAGATGCCATTTTGGTGGAGAAACAAACTCAATTGGTTGCACAGAATAATCTTCTGTAAGAAGAGGTTCACACAATTCTTCTGAGTACTTGCGAGTTTTTATAAATTTATCGGTTATAATTTCTATCATAAAGCTAAAATGTTTGCAACTGTATTTTGTAGCACGGGAATTATTTCTTCTTTAAACCATTTATTTTTTCCATGCCATCTAAAATTAAGAGGGGAGGGGTGCACCAAAGGGAAAAATCTTGGTAAAAATTCGTGATAGTTAATTACTGTTTTAGTCAAATTTTTATAAGGATTATCTTTTAAATAGTAATCTTGAGCGTATTTACCAACAAGAATGATTAATTCTAGATGATCTAATTGTGCTATTATTTTATTGTGCCATTGTGGAGCACACTCTTTTCTGGGGGGCAAGTCCCCTGATTTTCCTTTCCCAGGGAAGCAAAACCCCATAGGCATAATAGCAAAAAGCTCTGGATTATAAAACTGTTCTTTGGTAACACCAAGCCAAGACCTTAAATTATCCCCACTCAAATCATCAAAAGGGATTCCTTTGTCGTGAGCTATTTGTCCTGGTGCTTGTGCTATTATTATAATTTTAGCATTACTATGAAATTGATAAATGGGGCGCGGTAGGTAAGGCAAAAAATCTTTGCAAATTAAACAAGCATTAATATCATTTTTCAATTTCTCGACCATATTCTATAATATCACATTGTATATCTGATTTATATCATAATCTTCACTAATAATATGCTTTTGTCCCGAAATCACCATCAGTTCTACTTTTTTAGCTATTGGCAAAAGAATTTCAAAAGATTTTTTAGATTCTTGCAACCAGCCATAGCCATCTTTTTTGCCATTGGCAAGAACAATTTTCAAATGTCCCCACTCATTAGTAGGGACAACATCAAAAAGTCCCCCAGGGAAAGTAAAAACTGTTTCAAAAAGCTTAGGATTTGCAGCAACGAACAAAAAAGTTGCTTTCCCTCCATTGGAAATTCCGCTGACAGTCCAATTTGCATCGGTTGTAGAAAATAAATGTTTAATAGTATCTATTAAAGCAAAAATTTCTTCTGCAGAATAATCTTTAAAGTTTTTTTGATTTGTGTTTATAGGAACGATATGAATATAATCTTTAAATAGCTCCAAACTGAAGTAGGTGTTAGCACTAAAAGTTACTGTTTCTATCGTTTGCTCTCCTCCTGACAACCCAATAAACACTGGATACTTCATAGTATCTAAGTAATTATCAGGGAGCTTAACTAAGGCTTCTATATTCCCTAATAGGACTTTGTTGTACATGTTATTCTTCGATTTTAACGCCACGCCAAAAAGCTACATGATTTTTGATGCTTTCAGCTAGTGGGGATGGAGATGGATAGTACCAAGCCGCATCATTATTCTCAACGCCATCAACTTCTATTGTGTAATATGATGCTAGACCTTTCCATGGGCATGTGGTGTGTGTGCTACTTTCTTTAAAAAATTCTTTTTTTAGGCTATCAGGTGGGAAATAATGATTTCCTTCGATAACAATAGTTTTATCACTTTCTGCTATAACGATATTATTGTATATTGCTTTCATAATTTAAAGTATTTTGCTAATTGTTTTTAATAAATTTCATTTATAATGAAATCATTCCCATTAAAGCTACACATATCCCCTTTTTTCTTCCCTTTCATGCATTGATAAATAGGAGCTTTTGTTGATATGCTAATAAAATTTTTCCCTTCGAATGTAAAGTTTGCATCTGCTGTGGCGATTACCATATAATTATCATTGACTTTTATAACGGCACCCGGTTCAACAACTTCAGAAGGATTAAAGGTTAGGGCTTCAATTTCTTCAAGGTGGTGATGATGTTCATGCACTTGTTTGTCCAATTGATTGCGTAATCGTTCTTCTTGTCTATGATGTGATTGGTCGTCTTGGTCAATAACATCATTTCTATTTAGCATAGTGCCTTTT
>RRZT013055712.1_pt1 | contig 64812 bp, 57 predicted proteins | sample 2165551 | NCBI WGS metagenome assembly RRZT01 (sample SAMN10456910, study PRJNA506462) | wastewater metagenome | biome: wastewater; feature: sludge; material: wastewater sludge; isolation source: wastewater sludge with Escherichia coli K12::gfp cells carrying plasmid... | place: USA: Moscow, Idaho... | reverse complement strand
CAATGTCAGCCCTTTTTCTGTGACAATTTTACCAATGGCAAAAATTTGATGGGGGTTTTGCTGATTAAACGCATCAAACTTTTCTTTTGGTAGGGTAAAACATAACTGATAATCATCACCGCCGTTCATCTGGTATTGCCATTTTTTGGGATTGGGTAAATCTTGCAGCAGTGGATGCGTTGGGATAGCTGCCAAGTCAATCACCGCACCCACGTTTGATGCTGTTAGGATATGCCCCAAATCTTGCCCAAGTCCGTCTGAGATATCTATCATGCTACTGGCAAAACCGCGTAATTTTTGCCCCAAATCAACTTGAGGGCTGGGCAAATCAAGGGCGGTTTGTAATTTAGATTGCTCACCCGCCAGTACCTGCTGTAACGCAAAACTTGCCGAACCAATATCACCGCTAACACACACAACATCACCTACTGTTGCGCCACGGCGTAAAATCGCCTGCCCAGTTGGCACAAAGCCAAGTGCAGTCACCGAAATGGTCAAAATATCTGATTGGGTGGTATCACCGCCTATGAGTTCTACATTAAATTGATGACAGATATCAGCAATGCCCCTAGCAAATTGACTCATCCAGTCATCATGGGCAAATTTGGTAGGTAAACTAAGCGCCAATAATATGGCATACGGGGCTGCGCCCATAGCAGCCAAGTCGGATAAATTGACCGCAACCGACTTATAACCGATGGCAAAGGGAGATGTATCACATGGAAAATGTCGCCCTGCCACCAAGGTATCCACACAGCTGACTAGCTGCTGATTGGGCGGCAACCGCGTGAGGGCACAATCATCCCCAATACCCAAGACTGTCTGTGTATGGGGGCAGCTCAGTGCTTTAAAATGCTGATAAATTAAAGAAAATTCGGACATTTGACGTATCCGTTTTGGAAGATGTTGGTAAAATATCAAAAAAGAGCGTGGGTATGCCCTTTAAGAACCTGTATTCATAACGTCTTTGCCCTGAAAAATGTGATAAATCGCCCGCTTTTCAAGGCAAAAACTTAGGCTGATAGTCATGCTATCACACAACTTTTTAACGCAGAGCGGCAAAATTTAGCCATTTTTCAAGCAAAAGCAAACAAAAATTTCTTAAGCCTTACATTTAAACGAACAACGTGATGTGGTGAATACAGGTTATAAATATTATTGCTCGTTTTTTGGTTGCTCGGTGCTTGATTCGGTGCTTGGCTCGGTGGCAGGTTGTGACTGCATTGACGCCTTGTCGGCATCGGCAGCAACTTCTGGCTGACGCACGTCTTTGGCAATTTTATCCATCACCACGTGAATCACCTTGTAGCCATCGGATGACCCAAAATGGGTATTAAGCTGAATCGCTTCGTCAATCACCACTTTATACGGCACTTCAAGGTGGTGTTTCATCTCATAAGTACCCACCAACAGTACCGCTTGCTCGACTTTATCAAGGCGTGTCCACGGACGGTCAAGCAGACTATCAATATAGGCAATTAACTCATCGCTTTGTGCAATAATTTTGCTCAGTAGTTCGTGGTAGTAGCCAAGATGCACGGTATGCATGGCGTTTTCGCTGCGGGTATGGGCTTCAATCTCATGCGATGGGTTGCCTGTCAAAAGCCACTCATACAAGCCTTGTACCACAAAACGGCGCGCCTTACGAATAGCAGTAAGGCTAGTTTTGTAGTTGATGGCATCGCCATTTGTGCTGCTGGCAGCTTGCGTATTATTGGTTGAATCTGTCATGCTGTTACCTTATTGTGCATCGGCTTGGGCGTCAATTTGCCCTAATAAATTAATCATTTCTAACGCGACCATAGCAGCTTCTGAGCCTTTGTTACCTGCTTTGGTGCCTGAGCGTTCAATCGCTTGCTCGATGCTATCGGTAGTCAAAATTGCATTGATAACAGGGACATCATAATCAAGCCCAATCGCACCCAAGCCTTTGGCGGACTCACCTGCCACAAAGTCAAAATGCGGGGTGCTACCACGAATCACCGCACCCAAGCCAATGATGGCATCATATTTATCAGTTTGTGCCATGCGTGCTACTGCCAATGGAATCTCCCACGCACCTGGCACACGTACCACGGTGATATTGCGACCTGCCACCCCATGACGCAGCAAGGTGTCAATCGCACCACTCACCAAGCTTTCTACCACAAAACTGTTAAAGCGACCCACTACCATGCCGATACGGGCGCTGCCATTGGTGTGTAAATCGCCATTAATATGCTGCACTTGCGTCAATTCATTTTGGATATTTGCCATTTTTTTGACCTATTTTAAAGAGAAAATAAAAGGAAATTTGCTTGCTATCATAGCATTTTTGCGTGGGTTATTCATGCTATTTTGCTAGGACGAATTGACGATAAGCTAAATAAAAAAATCCGCCAAACTTGACGGATTTTTATCGCAATTAAAACTTTGAGCGTATTAAACCAAAAAATTTGGCAATGCTTTGTTGCGTTTTTCCAAGTCTTTGGTCTTTTTCTTACTCACACCGCCCAAGACTTCTATGGCATGGCGCAGGCGCTGCAAGGTCATGTCCGCGCCTATCAGATACATCGAGTTCATCACAGGGGTGGACGATTTTGAGCCTGCAATGGCAATAAAAAACGGTGACATAAAGTCTCTTAATTTAACTCCCATCTCCCCTGCCAACCCTGATAGCACGGCGACAATATTGTCTTCTGTCCATGCGGGCATGATTTCTAGCTGCCACTGCGCCAACTGCAAAATCTCAAGGGTCTGCTCAGTGGATAGCACTTTATGCTCAAAGTCAGATTCGCTGATGGTTGGCAGGTTTTGAAAATAAAACCCTGACCAGTTCACGGCATCCGACAACAAGTTAATGCGTGGCTGGATGGCTTTGGCAATGGCGGCAAGCTTGTCGCTGTCATTTGCCCAATCCAAGATTTTGGTTTTTAACTCATCAGGCGTCAATGAACGCAGCCATTCACCGTTAAGCCAAGTAAGTTTTTCCACATCAAAAATCGGACCCCCCAACGACACGCGCTTGATATCAAAACTTTCAATCATTTCATTTAGGCTAAATTTTTCTGCTTCATCGGGCATTGAATAACCCATACGCCCCAAGTAGTTGAGCAAGGCTTCTGGCAATACCCCTGCATCGCGGTAGTAGGTGATAGAAGTGGGGTTTTTGCGTTTTGAGAGTTTGGATTTATCGGGGTTACGCAGCAGTGGCATGTGGCAAAGTACAGGCATGTCCCAGCCAAAATATTTGTAGAGTAGCTGATGCTTGGGCGCTGAATTAATCCACTCCTCACCACGAATGACATGGGTAATCTGCATCAAATGATCATCCACCACGTTGGCTAGGTGATAGGTTGGCAAGCCGTCTGTTTTGAGTAGCACCTGCATATCGACCTGTGACCACGGAATCTCAACCTCACCGCGTAGCATATCATTAAACTTGCACACGCCTTCAGCAGGGACATGCATACGGATGACGAATGGTTTGCCCTCGGCAACGAGTTTATCCGATTCTTCACGAGATAGCTTGGCATAGCGACCGTCATATTTTGGGGTTTCACCGCGCGCCATTTGCTCGCCGCGCATTTGGTCAAGCTCATCTGGGGTACAAAAGCAGCGAAACGCATGCCCTTTGTCTAGCAGTTCTTGGGCGTATCGCTTATAGATGTCTTTACGCTCGCTTTGGCGGTACGGGGCGTGTGCGCCGCCCACGTCAGGACCTTCTGACCAGTCAAGCCCCACCCAGCGCAGCGCGTCCAAAATCATTTTTTCAGATTGCGCGGTTGAGCGCGTTTGGTCGGTGTCTTCGATACGCAAAATAAACTCACCGCCATGGGCTTTGGCAAAGGCAAGGTTAAATAGCGCAATGTAGGCAGTACCAACATGGGGAAAGCCTGTGGGGCTTGGGGCAATACGGGTGCGGACTTTTGACATGAAATTCTCGACTAATGATTTAAAATAGCTAAATATAAGGCTATTATAACGGATTACGGATTGATTAGAAAAAAAACTGCAATAGGGGATAAATTTGTTTATTTATCATGACGATGGCGAATAATTTCGACCACCATCGGCACCACTGACACCACAATAATACCTATCATAATCCATGAAAAATGCTGTTTGACAAAAGGTAATTGTCCAAAAAAATACCCAAGCAAGGTAAAAAGCGTTACCCACAGTACCGCGCCCATCACATTGTAGCGGGCAAATTGCGCATAATTCATCTTACCCATGCCACCCACAAATGGCGCAAATGTGCGCACAATTGGGATAAAACGAGCAATAATAATGGTGCGTCCGCCATATTTTTCATAATAATCATGGGTTTTTTGTAGGTAACTTTGTTTAAAAATTTTGGAACTTGGGTTGGCAAACAACCGCTGCCCAAAGTGTTTACCAATTTCAAAATTCACAAAATCGCCCAGCACCGCCGCAATAATGAGTAAGCCCATCAACACAAAAACATTCATATCACCCACAGCGGCAATTGCGCCTGCCGCAAACAGCATTGAATCGCCTGGTAAAAATGGCAACACCACCAAACCTGTCTCACAAAATACAATGGCAAACAAAATGGCATAAATCCAATTGCCATAATTTTTGACCAATTCTTGCAAATGATCGCCAATATGCAAAATAAAATCAATAAGCCACATGTATTTTTCCTGTAGAATATAAAATGTCAATGGTTGGGCAAAAAATGCCCAGCTGATTGGCGATTTTACCCTAATTAACTGAAGGTTTTGTTAAGAAAATGGTTATTATAGCCGAAATATGCAAAAAAATTGGTGTTTTTAGTCAACTTTGTGTTGACATGACCCATAGTTTTCAATAAAATACGCCCACTCTTAGGCAAAGCAACCTAAATACTGGGGCTATAGCTCAGTTGGTAGAGCACTTGCATGGCATGCAAGGGGTCAGCGGTTCGACTCCGCTTAGCTCCACCAGTTTTTGGTTTGTTTTTAGCACCTCGTGCGATTGCGTCCCCATCGTCTAGAGGCCTAGGACATCGCCCTTTCACGGCGGTAACCGGGGTTCGAATCCCCGTGGGGACGCCACTTATTCGATAAAAAGCCATTGTTAATCAGACAATGGCTTTTTTATTGGCTGTTTTTTAGGTTTGGCAATGCTTTTTGGCAGGTTCGTGCCATACTTAAGCGGCGTGGCAATCTGTAAGCGCCATCGGCAAGCGCTATTTGCAAGCTAAGTGCCAAACTTTAAAATCAATGGGGCATCAACCTATGGCAAATTTTAATACCCATATTAGCGTGGCTTTTGTCGCCAGTGGCGTGACGGGACTTGTCATTTATAAGGCGGGCATGCTCACCGCGCCTGAATTTTTGTGGTGCGTGATGACGGGTACCATTGGCGGTTTATTGCCCGATATCGACCTTGATCATTCTGTACCTGCCAAGGTGGGTTTTAATGTTGCTGCTTTACTCAGCGCTTTTATTATGGTGATTGTGTTTGCCAGTTATTTGTCATTGGTTGAGCTTGGTGTCACGTGGGGGCTAACTTATTTTACCGTGCGCTATGGGGTGTTTAATCTATTTAGCCAGTTGACTGTGCACCGCGGTATTGTCCATTCTGTGCCCTATTTGGCGATTATGGCAATGGGTTTGGTGTACGCTAGCTTTTATTGGCTTAAGCATGGCGCGGTATTTAGTTGGTTTTTGGGGGCATTTTTGTTGTTTGGTGCCCTGGTTCATTTGGTGCTAGATGAGGCATATAGTGTTAATGTGTTTGGGCTTAGTGTCAAAAAATCGTTTGGTACCGCATTGAAGTTTTTTAGGGTTCAGCAGCTGTGGTGGTATGTGGGCTTGTATGTGATTTTACTGTTGATGATTATTTTTGCCCCGCCTTTTAAGTTGTTTTGGCAAACATTAAATGATCCAATCAGCTGGCTGATTTTAAAGAAAAATTTCTTGCCCACGGGCATGCGCTTACCCAATATTTAGGGCAATAATATGACGACGGCAATTTTTGACACACCCCCAATTCACTGCCCTTGTGGCTCAAAGCTACCCTACCAAGACTGCTGTGAGCGGCTACATTTGGACCCCACCTGTGCCAAGTCCGCTGAAGCACTCATGCGCTCACGTTATACGGCATTTGTTATGCACGACATTGATTATGTGGTGTCTACCACTGCCCCTTTTCAGCAAGCGCTATTGGATAGAGCGTCTTTGTTGAATTGGGCGCAGCAAACCGCTTGGGCAGGTCTTACCGTAATTCGCCATATACCAAAATCGGGAAAACGCCACGCGCAAGTGGAATTTAACGCGTTATTTACTAGCGCTGTGGGCGTAGAGGCTCACCATGAGCTGTCTAGTTTTGTCAAAATTGGCAAAACTAACCCCCCGCGTTGGTACTTTCTTGACCCCACGGTTAAGATGAGCGTAACGCAAAAACAGCCTTGTCCGTGTGGGAGCGGCGAAAAATATAAACACTGCTGCGGGTTATATCTATAAACCGTTTGATAACAGCGTCTTAACAATTTTTTTGCTTTTCGTGTGGATTTATTTGCTAAACTAAAGTTTTTAGCAACTTCTAAGGAGCGCCACATGCCAGCCCTACGTCAAGATATTGATGCCGATGGATTATTAGAATATTCTGTGGTTTATACTGATCGCTCACTCAATCACATGTCAAAAAAATTTCAGCAGGTGATGAATGATTTGTCAAATAGCCTAAAACAAGTGTATAACGCGGATGCGGTGGCCATTGTACCAGGTGCGGGCACTTATGGCATGGAGGCGGTTGCGCGCCAATTAGCCACTAACCAAAAAGTTTTGATCATTCGTAATGGCTGGTTTAGTTATCGCTGGACGCAAATTATTGAAAAAGGCAATATCACCCAAGATACTACCGTACTGACCGCTCACACTGCCGACAACCACGCGCCTAACCAAGCATTTGCGCCTGTTGCCATTGAAACTGCGGTGGCTACGATTAAGGCGCAGCAACCTGCGATTGTGTTTGCCCCGCATGTAGAAACCGCCTCGGGGATGATTTTACCTAATGACTATATCAAAGCGCTTGCCGATGCGGTTCACAGTGTGGGCGGCTTACTGGTGATTGACTGTATCGCCTCAGGCTGTGTTTGGCTTGATATGAAAGCACTCGGGATTGATGTGCTCATCTCTGCCCCGCAAAAAGGCTGGTCAAGCACCCCGTGTGCGGGACTGGTGATGATGAACGAACAAGCGGTTGCACGGGTCGACGCCACCGAGTCCACCAGTTTTGGGCTTGACCTTAAGCAATGGCTAAATATCATGCGTGCCTACGAAAATGGTGGTCATGCGTATCATGCCACTATGCCAACCGATAGCCTCACCCAATTTCGTGACACCATCAAAGAAGCGCAAACCATCGGATTTGACACGCTAAGAGCGGCTCAGTGGCAATTGGGTAACAAAATTCGTGCGGTATTGGACGCCAAAGGCATCAAAAGTGTGGCAGCGACAGGCTATCACGCCCCAGGTGTGGTGGTGGTTTATACAGACCGTGATGATATGCACAAAGGGGCAGCATTTGCCGCACAGGGGCTACAAATTGCAGGGGGCGTGCCCCTAAAAGTAGGCGAGCCTGATACTTTCAAAACCTTTCGTTTAGGTTTGTTTGGGCTAGATAAGCTCACTGACATTGATGGTACAGTCAGCCGCTTTGAGCAGGCGCTAGACCAAGTGCTTGCCCTATCGTAGTCTTTTGTTATCATCGTTCTATTAGCGAGCACTGCCAACCCCCCCTAACGGGTGTTGGCGCACTATGTTGTCAACCGTCATTACAACCATATAGCCTAGTTGCTAACCGAAATGTGTGGCAATGGGCTTCCACCACATCCTCGATATCCTCAGAATAGCCACCACCCATTACCACTGCCACGGGGATATGATTTGCTTGGGCTTGCTCAAATAAAAACTTATCACGCTGATAACAGCCGTCACGAGTGAGTGTTAATTTACCCAATTTATCGGTGGCGAGCACATCCACCGCCGCTTGATAAAACAGCATATCAGGTTTTACTTGTTCAATAAGCCTTGGCAAAGTATCACCCAAAATCTGTAAATACGTCTCATCCTCGGTATCATTGGGCAAGTCAATATCCAGATCAGATGCTTGCTTTCTAAACGGATAATTTTTTGCCCCGTGCATACTAAAGGTAAACACCCGTGGCTCATCAGCAAAGATACTGGCAGTGCCATTGCCTTGGTGTACGTCCAAATCGACAATCAAAATTTGCCGTGCTTGCCCCCGTGCCAGCAGCAAATTACTCGCTACTGCCAAATCATTGAACACACAAAACCCCTCACCGTGGTCAGCAAAGGCATGGTGCGTCCCGCCTGCAATATTGAGCGATACGCCATGTTGTTGGGCATATAACGCACATTCATAAGTCGCATGAGAAATATAGCGTTCTCGCTCAACCAGTTTTGACGACATTTCAAAACCAATGGCTCTAGCGTCTTTATGCGGTAAGGTTTGGTTTTTAAGGTGTTGCCAGTATTCTGCGGTATGCGTGGTGAGAATTTCGTCTTCACTCAAAAGTTGTGGGGCAAAAAAATTGTCTTGGGTGAGCGTGCCTTCTGCCAAAAGACGTTTGGCTATCATCGGGTATTTTTGCATGGGAAAACGGTGACGTTCTGGTACGTCGTAAGCAAAAATAGGGGAATAGGCGACTTTGAGCATTTTATTCTCTTAAAATTTATTTAATTGCCTAAATTTATTTAAAATAAAAATAATGAAATCATATACTTAAATATTTATTACTTGAATTTATTACTTAAATTTGCATTTAATTGTGCATAAATATACAAGTTTAAGTAATTAAAGTTTTTGCCATTTGGCAGATTTTGTTGTACCTATTTTTTTAATCAAATTGAGTTTTCTCATTTTGGTCAGCAAATTGCCGACTTTGCTTATTTTTTGTCGGTCATCAAGATGATTACTGAGCAAGGGAATGATAAGTGAGTTGATTTCCTCGCGTGTGGTATAACCTGCGTTGTCAATCAAGTCCACCATTAATTTCATATAATGTTCATCCGCTTGTTTACGATTACGGATGTAAGATACTTTTTCGCCTGTTGCTTCTGCAACTTGATAAGCTACTTGATAATTGGGACGGCGACCCTCTATCAATTTTTTGCGTTTTAATTCACTAGCCATCGTTTTAGTAATGGTTTGTCTTTTTTGAACTCGGTCTAACGCCATGATTTCTTGTAGTGATAAGTCGGTTTTTTTGATTAATAATTTACTAAAAGCTGGGTCTATCACACCGCCATAAATCGTTAATTTGACAGTATCGGGCTTGCTCAAGTCATAATCAGGTAAAGGTAAGTAACGTTTTGCCTGAGATTGGTGCATATCATAAATACCATAACCCATGCTATCTATCATGTTGAGCTGTACCATCGCGTTGACCAAAAACGGATTGCGGTAACGCTTTGGGCGGATTTGATGGTTGACATAATCCATCGGCTCACCTTCAAAAAAACTGCCCATATTTTCAAGCACTAGCTGATTGGACTTTTCGGCAACGATAATTTTGGCATTTTGGGTATAGTCTTGATGGGCAATACAGTTGTGCAATGCCTCCAACACCATACGTTGGTCATATTTGGCAATCTCAACAGGAATGAGTTCATCATCGGGTAAAATTCGCATTTGAAAATTACGGATTTTTTGATATAGCTCGCTACTGGTCAAAAAAAATGGTGGTAAAAAATGCTCGTAGGCTCGCTCACTGGTTTCTAGACTCCATGTCATCGATGCAGGATGTGGGGTCAATAAATAAAAGCTCTCTGCCTTGCCAAGCAGTAATAATGTGCCTTTAGTAATTTGACCATCAACTAATAGACGTGCCTTATTTAAAAAAGCCTCATCGCTTAGTCGGTTAAATTCATCCATATCAAAGCGTGTTGATGACTGCATTTTTTTCACAAACGCATCACGGGCTTTTTGAATAGCAGCTGGGTCAAGGTGGGATAGTTTGGCTTGTGCAACGACTTGGGCTGACCAGTCAATCGTTTTTTCTTGAGCATGGATTTGATTGATTTTATCTTGCCCCAAAGCGACAAGACTTTCGCCTGCTCGGGCATAATAGTGACCTTGCCAAGCGACTGGCGTGCCTTGCGGTGCTTGCGGAATTTGAAACAGAATCACTTTTCCATCGCGATGCTGTAATTCATAAATATTACGAAAGGTGATTTTTGGACTGATATTTTGTAGGACTTGGTTAGATACCGCTTGAATACGCGGACTATCGCCCTCTTTATAATCTGTACCAACCACAGTTCGGGTTTTGTCATCCACCCCAAAAATCAACCAAGCAAACGCACAATCTCTTAAATTGGCTTCATTTGATAGTGCAGAAAAATACTGCCCAATGTCTGATAGGGAAAATTCTTTTTTACCCCGTTTGAATTCAATAACTTCATTTTCCCATGTGGCGATTAAATCATCAAGCAGCGCACTTAAGTCATCATGCGTCATAACGTCGCCCCCACTTTTCTAGCAATTGCAATACCTTCTTCAATGCTTAAGCATACCGCATCGCTCGGCGTGTCTTGATAAAAAATAGTGCCATCCCGAAACACCACACACTCATTGACCCGTAGCTGTTGCCATGCTTCGTTAGACGTCAGCGGGATGGTGGTGATTAAAGTCGCTTTATCTGACAGATTGGTCACTTGGCTAAAATCAATGCTCACATCATCATCCGCCAGTTTGGCTTCACCAAACGGGGCTTGACGGGTGATATAAAATAGCAAACTGCCTGCATACGCCAGCTGCCAATCGCCATTACTAATTAGGCAATTAAATAACCCAAGCGTGGATAGTTCACGGCAAATTTGGGTCAAAAATTCAAACAACGCTTTATCGCTTGGGGGTTTGGCAAACTCAGCTTTTAACCGATTCAGCAAATAGCAAAATGCCAGCTCAGAATCCGTGGTACCCACAGGCTGATAATGCACCGCCACCGAAGGCACTTGCATGGCAAAACCATGGGCAAGCTGCCCATTATGGGCAAACGCCCACTCCTCGCCCCACACCTCACGCACAAACGGGTGGGTATTGGCAAGACAGGTACCGCCTTGGGTGGCTTTACGAATATGACAAATTACATTCATGGCTTTGATGGGATACGCGTTAATCAAATCTGCCACAGGTGAGTTATAACTTGGCTTGTCATCGTGAAATTGGCGCAGTCCTGCGGTGGCGTTGCATTGGCTTTTTTCAAAAAACACAATACCAAAGCCATCTTTATGATGGTCGGTTGCCCCACCACGTTTACGAAACCCCGCAAAGCTAAAACCGATATCGGTGGGGGTGTTGCAGTTCATTCCTAATAATTGGCACATGCTGCCACATTCCCCCAATGCAAACTTGCCAAGCGTTTCATCAAATCTGGGTTTTTGACCATAATATCCGCCCCACTACGCCCCTGCTCACGGTTATAAAAAATCACATTAAGACGCAATAACCAAAAAATCGTGGCAGAAAAGCTGAGCATCACTGGCAAGGCTTGTCGCTCGTCGTCGGTCAGCGCTCGCACTGATTCGTACCCCACCAAAAATGCCTGCATCTTAGCGTCATCAAAATTCACGGATTCGCCCGCGGTGGCATTACCCCACGTGGTACAAAAGTCATTGATCGTAATGGCAATATCCATCACATAATGCTCCACACTCACCTCGGTAAAGTCTAGCAGCCCCGTCAACTTAGCGGTGGCTTTGCCGTTGTCTTCTCCAAATTCCCATAAGGTGTTATCGGTAAACATATCCAAATGACATAGCCCTTTTGGCAAATCTTGCGGCAAGTTGGCATACGCCGTCCAGATATCCTGCATGAGCTTTGCCTCATCACTGGGCATAAACTGAGTTTCGCGCTCTTTGACTCTAGCCCAATCATACAGTGGCACGCCATAATTTTCGGCAGGTTGTAAGGTCTGCAAAGTCTGGTGCAAGGTGGCAAGCGCCTGACCCATTTCTTGGCACATCGCCTCTGTGGTATGCGTTGGGTGTTTGCCTGCCAGCTTTGGTACCATCAAAATGGCTTTATTTTCATAACGCATCACACAATCTGCCCCAATATCTTCTCCTTTGGCGGTCATTTTGACCAGCGGTGGGGCAATTGGTAGGCTGTCTTTAAGGGCGTGCATGACCGTTGCCATTTTCATGATATCGGCGGGTACGCGCTCTTCATATAGGGTAAAAACATAAGAAAAATCATCGCCTTGATCGTCCTGCGTCTGTATAAACCAGTTAGAATTTTTTACCCCTTGCACAATCGGAATTGCTTTGCCAAATTTGACCCCGTACAAGCCACAAAACGCAAAAAATTCATCTTCAGAGAGGTGTGTATAAACAGACATAAGGCATCCTTGAACAGCAGTAGGTCATAGAAAAAAAAGCAATCATGGAAAAACTACGGTAACCACAATATAAATTTGATAAACTTACGCCTATTATAGAAGGAAATTGAATATGTTAGCAAAACGAATTATTCCCTGTTTGGACGTGGACAACGGGCGCGTGGTCAAAGGTGTGCAGTTTATTGATATCAAAGATGCAGGCGACCCTGTTGAAGTCGCCAAACGCTACAATGAGCAAGGCGCGGATGAGATTACCTTTTTGGATATCACCGCAACCCACCATGGGCGAGATACCACGTATCATACAGTTGAGCGCATGGCAGAGACGGTATTTGTGCCTTTGACAGTGGGTGGTGGGGTGCGCAAAGTCGATGATATCCGCAGCCTACTCAATGCTGGGGCAGATAAGGTCTCAATTAATTCGGCGGCGATTGTCAACCCTGAGTTTGTGGGTGAAGCGGCGAGCCGTTTTGGCAGTCAATGTATTGTGGTGGCGATAGACGCCAAAAACGTGGGCAACAACCGATGGGAAATCTTTACCCACGGCGGGCGAAAAGCCACAGGCATTGATGCGGTGGATTGGGCGGTCAAGATGGCAGGTTTTGGGGCAGGTGAACTGCTGGTGACGTCAATGGATTCAGACGGTACCAAAAATGGCTATGATATCGCCTTGATGAAGCGCATCACTGACAGCGTGACGGTGCCTGTGATTGCCTCAGGTGGTGTGGGCAATCTACAGCATCTAGCAGATGGGGTGTTACAAGGCGGCGTGGATGCGGTACTGGCTGCCAGTATTTTTCACTTTGGCGAATATACCATTGGGCAAGCCAAGCAGTTTATGGCACAGCAAGGCATTGAGATGCGGTTATAGTGCGATTGCCAAACCCTTAGAGATACGACTATTTTTGTAAGAGTAAGATTAAGTAGTCAGATGGGTGTCTTGACAACCAAGGCGCCAAATAACCCCCATTGAGGTATTTTGTCATGTTAGTTAGATTAATCATCATCGCTGCCATACTTTTTGGCGGCATGCATTTTTATCAACAATATCAAAAAGATAAAACCCTAAATGAACTATCACAGCCCGTCTATTCTTCAAACTCGGTGGCAAAAAGTCAAGCCACGCCTGCACCTGCGACCGAGCCCACTTTTGCATGCGATGGTCGTCAACATTGTTCACAAATGAATTCTTTAGAAGAAGCCAAATTTTTTATCAAAAATTGTCCTAATACCAAGATGGATGGCGATAATGATGGCGAACCATGCGAAAATGATAGCCGCTTGCGTTAATACCGCCACCATAAAATGGTGGTAACGACGTGGGTAAAAATTTGCTATGATAACCCCATTTTTTTACCAAATTTGGATACGCACATGACCATGATTCACCCCCAATGGGATCCTGTTGCCCTGCATCTAGGTCCTATTCAAGCCCATTGGTACGGGCTGATGTACCTGCTTGCCTTTGCTTTTGCTTATGGTTTGGCGTGGTATCGCATCAAATCTCGCCCCGATTGGAATACCGATATGGTCTCTGACTTGGTGTTTTATGGGGCGATGGGCGTAATTTTGGGTGGGCGCATTGGCTATGTGCTATTTTATCAATTGGGTGGATTTTTAGCCAACCCCATGTATTTGCTCAAAATTAATGAAGGCGGCATGTCGTTTCATGGCGGGTTTTTGGGCGTGGCGATCGCCATGTGGCTGTTTGCTCGTAAGTACAAAAAGCCTGTTTTTAATGTTTTAGACTTTATCATTCCTTGTGTACCAACAGGTCTGTTATTTGGGCGCATGGGCAATTTTATCAACGGCGAACTATGGGGGCGGGTATCAGACGGCGGCTACAACTGGCTCATGTTATTTCCCCAAGCCATCAATGCCGATGCTGCGTTGTTACAGCAAAATCCTGCGCTACAAAGCCTTGCCGTCAATTTTAATGATTATTGGTTACTGCCCCGCCATCCGTCTCAGCTTTATCAAGCGTTTAGTGAGGGGGTCGTGTTATTTGTGCTGACTTGGTGGTTTGCCCGTAAGCCGCGCCCGCGTATGGCAGTGAGTGGTTTGTTTGTGATGGGGTATGGGGTGGCACGGTTTATTACGGAGTTTTTCCGTCAGCCCGATGCCGATCAAGGCTTTATTTTGTTTGACTGGATGACCAAGGGACAATTGCTAAGTTTACCGATGATTTTGGTTGGGGTATTTTTGCTCATCTGGGCGTACCACAATCAAACATATGATTGGGGTCGTCAAAAAAATGTGGATTAACAGGTAGATAACAGCATGATAACTTCTAAAAATGAACAAGCTTATTTGGATTTACTCAAATGGGTACTCGCCAGTGGCACCCAAAAAGGTGACCGAACAGGCACAGGGACGCTAAGCCATTTTGGCGCGCAAATGCGCTTTGATTTGGCTGATGGCTTTCCGTTACTGACCACCAAAAAAATTCATACCAAAAGCGTGATTTATGAGCTGCTATGGTTTTTAAAGGGTGATACCCATGTCAAATACTTGCAAGATCACGGTGTACGTATTTGGAACGAGTGGGCAACTGCTGAGCAAACTGCGCGGTTTGGCAAGCCTGAGGGAGAGCTTGGGGCGGTATATGGTCACCAATGGCGAAATTTTGGGGCAAGCCAGCAGCCAGATGGCAGCTACAATGCGGACGGTTTTGATCAAATCAGCTGGCTGGTTAATGAAATTAACACCAACCCAAACTCGCGGCGGTTGATTGTCTCTGGCTGGAACCCCAAAGAGGCGGATCAGGTGGCACTGCCGCCATGTCATACCATGTTTCAGTTTTTTGTGGCAGATGGCAAGCTATCTTGTCAGTTGTATCAACGTTCGGCGGATTTATTTTTGGGAGTACCATTTAATATTGCCAGCTACGCCTTACTTACCCACATGATAGCCCAAGTCACTGATTTGGCGGTGGGGGAGTTTATTTGGACAGGTGGCGATTGCCATATTTATCATAACCACCTTGACCAAGTGAATGAACAGCTAAGCCGCACGCCTTATCCGCTGCCTAGCTTATGGCTCAATCCCGCCATAGACAATATTTTTGCCTTTGATTTTAATGATATAACCATTGAAAATTACCAAAGCCATCCCACCATCAAAGCCCAAGTAGCGATCTAAGCATTGCTCAAAAAATACCAAAACCAAGGAAACACTCATGAGCTATTCAAATGTCGAAGTTGCCCAAGTGGTCGCCATCAGCCAAAACTTTGCCATTGGCAAGGATAACCAACTACCTTGGCATATTCCTGCCGACCTCAAGCACTTTAAGGCATTAACCAGTGGCGGGATTGTGATTATGGGGCGTAAGACCTTTGAGTCAATGGGTGCAAGACCGCTACCCAACCGTACCAATATGGTCATTACCACCAATCTTGATTACCAGATCGATGATGACAACGTCATTATTTTTCATAATTTAGATGATGCCTTGACCCAAGCGGCATCGTTAGCGCATGGCAAGGGACTTGACACCCTTTGGATCATCGGTGGCGAAAAAGTGTTTGAACAAGCGATGCTGTTTACTGATCGCTTAGAAATTACCCATGTGCAAACGGTGATTGAAAACGCCAACGCTTTTTATCCCGCCATTAGCACCAACTTTGTGCAAACACGGGCAAGCGAATGGCAGCATGATGAAAAAACGGGGCTTGATTATCAGTTTGTGACTTATCAAAAAGCTTAAGAGGCCACTGATCAAATGGCGGATTAAGTATTAAGTATTCACTAATCCCAAAAAAACCACGCAAACTAAGGCGTGGTTTTTTTTGGTTAATTGACTGTTATTTTGATTGCGCTTGGGACTTGACCGCTGAAGCAACGGGGGCGGCAATGTTTGGGGTTTCGCCTGTTTTTTCTTTGATTTCTGCTTTGGCTTCGGCAGTCGAGGCATTGCGATCGGCAATGGTAGATGCTTTGGCGGTGGCGGTAGGTGCAGAAGCAGGTGCCATGGCAGCGTTGTCAGGGCTTGCTACTGTGGTATTGGGCGCGGTTGCGGTGTCTGCATTGGCCGTAGTCGCGGTACTAGCGGCGCCTGCAGCAGGTGAGGTTGCTGCGGTGGCTGAAGCAGCCGATGCCGCGGCTTTGGCAGCCACCTGTGCGTTGAGCGCTTCAACATCCACATGATTGCCAGCAGGGCGCAAGAACGCCGAAATGCCGATTAGTAATACCACGCTAAGGAACGCTAAAACACCGACTAACGCATAACTCAATTCTTTTTTTACGTTGTTTTCCACGACTTCATGATGAGCCATCGTAAACCTCACTGTCAATCATTGGGGCAAAAGTTGTAGGATACTTACTTAATAGTTAAAGTATGTTAACTCACTATTATACGTAACTTTGTTGCCATTATATACTAAATTTTTTGAATTCTTAATAAAACCTTACTGGATCTAAGGTTTTTTTGCCATATAGCGACTTAACCCACTGATCACAATCAACATACTTGCCAATAATAAAATCGGATAGCTGCCCCATATCATAAAAGGTGTATTACCTGTCCGCGCTTGTATTTGCCCGCGTAATACGCTTCTAGTAAATGGGGCTGCTTTGGCGACAATATTGCCTTTGTCATTGATAATAGCGGTGACCCCTGTATTGGTAGCACGCATAAACCAGCGCCCCGTTTCAATCGAGCGCATTTGCACCATTTGTAGGTGCTGAAGCGGGCCTGCTGAAGTGCCAAACCAGGCATCATTTGACACGGTCAGTAAAAATTCTGTGTCTTTGGCATTGTGACGGGTGGTATCTGGGTAAGCCACTTCATAGCAGATTGCCACGCCAACGGGGTGATTTTTGACTTGTAGCGGCGCTTGGTGGGCAGCGCCACGGCGAAAACTCATGCTACCACTCATAAGGTTTGGTAGTGCCCAATTGAGTGCACCCTCAAACGGGGTATATTCGCCAACAGGGACTAGGTTTTGCTTTTTATAAAGCCCCTTGGCATCTGCACCCAAGGCAATGACACTGTTATAAAAAGGCTCATACTGGTCAATTTTTGGATCATATGCCTGCATATCAACGTAAGGGATGCCGGTAAGCCACGCGCTGTTATGCTGTTTTGCTGTGCTAGCAATTTGGTTGATAAAGGGCATGGCATCGGTCTGAAACATCGGAATCGAGGATTCTGGCCACACCACGATGTCTTGCCCCCATTCTGTTTGGCTAAGCCCTGCATAAATCGCTAGCGTTTGAATTTGGTACTCTTGCAGCCATTTTAGGTCTTGTGGAATATTACCCTGCACCAGCGACACGTTAAGTTTGGGCGTAGCTTTGGCGGTTGTCCACGTGGGGTTGATCAGCCACAACAGCATACTAACCGCTAGTAGCAAAGCAGCTAGCATGAAAAAATGGTATTTTTTACGGGTGACTTCAATCAGACTCGCTGACAATAATACCGACACAAAACTCAGTGCCAATACGCCAAATAACGGCGCAAGGCTGGTTAGCCACGCCTGTTCGGTATAGGCATAACCAACAAAAAGCCAAGGAAAGCCTGTAAAAATCCACGTTTTTAGCCACTCTTGTATCACCCACAACCCTGCAAAACTGAGCGGCTGCTTGCCTACAAAACGGTTAAAAACAACGGCAAGCGCTCCATGAAACAGCCCCATACCCAGCCCCACCACACCAATCATAAGGAGGGCTAACGCAGCGGGCGTATCGCCATACGTATGAATAGAGGTATACAGCCAAAATGCCCCCACACTCCACAACCCCATGCCGTACATTTCACCCAGCCAAAATGCGCGCCAATTGGACATATTAGGCAATAGCAGCCAATACAGTACCATGGGCGATAACAAGGCAATCCCCCAGATATGGTAAGGCGCCAGCGCAAATACAAACATCGCCCCTGCCAGCCACGCCAAGATAAGCCTTGGCAAGCGTGGTGGGGTCGTGGTGCTATCGGTATGAGATTGAATTGATAGTTGTTTTTTTAGGGACTGGGTCGTAAGACGCATGAATTACTATTGCCTTTGGTTAGCTAATCAACAGGCTGATTATACCCTTTAACCAGTTCAATTTCTTGGATAAATCGACCCTCTGCTGACAACACAGTGAGCTTACAATCGCCAATATAAACCGTCTGACCCAGTACTTCATTGACATCGCCAAGCTCTTGCATTACCAAACCACCCATACTGTTGACGGCATCGCTTTCAAAGGTGGTGCCAAGCTGCTCGTTACAATCACTGACTGGCGTGAGCGACTGTATCAACCAAGTATCGGCTTGGTTGGCAACGGGTACAATGTGGTGAAGGTCGCTGTCCTCGGTGATATCGTCATGCTCGTCAACAATATCACCCACAATTTCCTCAAGCAAATCTTCCATGGTCACCACGCCTGCAGTGACGCCAAACTCGTCAATCACGATTGCCATGTGAATTTGGTTTTTTTGAAAAAGTCTAAGTAGGCTATCTGAACGCGCAGTTTCACTGATATAAATGGGCTGACGGGCAATATTTTTGAGACGAAAATGCGAAATGTCTTGACCTTGCGCTTTGGCAACCAAAAATGGGATCAAATCTTTGGCGAGCAGCATACCCGTCACGATATCTTTGTTTTCATCGGTAAAAACAGGATAACGCGAATGGGCGGTTTCCATGTATAACGACATGATGTCATGGAGGTTTTGGTCTTCAAAAATACCTGCCACATGGCTAACAGGTGTCATAATTTCACGCACTTGGATGGCGGGTAGGTCAAGCACCCCTTCTAACATATCAACTGTATCTGGCTCCAAAAATTTGCGCGAATCGTGCACCAGTTTGACCAGTTCATCACGGGTTTCTGGGGCGGTAGACAGCCAGCGTTTGAGACCGCGTGACCAACTGTTACCTGATGGTTTATGAGACTGATGTGAACTCGAATTGTCGTCTGACATTGCAGGCGTATGACCTCATATGGCTAAAGATTTTTTTACATTACCTTAAGCCTATGATGATTGCAATGGTATTTTTCTTAATTTTGTGCAGTCTATTGGCGTATCCAATGAATGATGCGCTGTTCTTGCGCCATTTCATCTACTTCTGTTTCTGACTGACAGCGCCCTGCTACGCTGATATTTTTTTCTTGCATTAGCCGCTGGGTTAACGCGCGGTCTTGGGTATTGAGCCAATGCCAGTTGGGTAATGGCTGACCCCGATGAAGACGCTTATACGCGCAGCTAGCAGGGAGCCAATCCATCTGTGCAATGTTATCTGGGCTCAGGCTAATACAATCTGGCACATAGTCACGCCGTGCGGCATATTTTGAGCAAGCGGCGGTTTGGCAGTCGAGTAGCTGACAGGCAACATCGGTATATTCGACTTCATCGGTGTCATCATCTTTAAATTTAATAAGACAGCACGCGCCGCAGCCATCGCACAAGGCTTCCCATTCAGCTTGGGTCAACTGCTCAAGCGAAAATCGCTCCCAAAATTGTGGACGTAAGGTGACAACTTGACTCATGATATTCCTAGCGGTTGGCTAACCCAAAATTGACAGTATTATAACGAAAAACGCGGTGATTTTAGTATACAGTAACGGTTATCTTTATAATTTACCCCATTATTAGTAGCGTGTGTTGTGCATTTTTCTTTTAACCTGACCTTACTGTCATAAGGAATCATCATGTCTATTCAAATTTTACAACTAGAATCTACCACGCCAGATGGTATTGCATTAAAAAGCTATGTATGTCTGCCCAAGACTGCCAGTGAAGCGCACCCTGTGCCTGCGATTTTGGTTGCTCCTGAATGGTGGGGCGTGGTAGCGCACCCACAAAAAGTAACCGAGCGCTTAGCCGAAGCAGGCTTTGCCGCGGTTGCCATGGATATTTATGGCGAAGGCAAACTCACCACGGACGCGGCACAAGCCAATGAGTGGATGAATCAAATGCTCGCTGACCCAGATAGCTTGATGGCGCGCTGTAAGCTGATTATGCAAGACTTTATCGACCTTGAAGGGGTAGATAAAAACCGCTTAGGGGCGATTGGCTTTTGCTTTGGTGGCAAAATCGCCCTAGACATGGCGCGTGAAGGCTTTCCCCTCAAGGCAGTGGCGACATTTCATGGCAACCCCACCCCAATACAACCTGCCGAACAAGGCAAATTCACCGCCAAAGTACTGGTAGCACACGGTGAAGCGGACACCATGGTGAGCATGGCAGCCATTGAAGCGCTCAAACAAGAACTGGATGATGCGGAGGTGGATTATACGGTTGATGTGTATGAAGGGGCAAAACATGGCTTTACCAACCCCGATGCCGACAAGCGCGCTGCCGAAAATGGCGTGGACTTGGGGTATGATGCAGATGCCGCGCAGGCTAGCTGGGAGGAGATGATTGACTTTATGCAAGACCATCTTGTGTAACTGCCTGCACCCTTTTAATAGCAGTATCGCCCATGATACTGCTTTTTTTTGGCGGCTTTTAAGATTGCAAGAATTTTTGTGGGGCATTGAAACCTACCAATCTAGTCTTATATAACTACCATCTTACCAACAACACGGGTGAATTTTGACCTTAGACACAACCCAAACCGAGGCTGAACTTGAGAGCTTTGCACCACGTTTATTGGCTTGGTTTGACCATAGCGGTCGCCATGATTTGCCGTGGCAGCAGCACAAACGTAAGCTACCCGACCCCTACCCTGTGTGGCTCTCTGAGGTGATGCTACAGCAAACGCAGGTGGCAACGGTGATACCTTATTTTGAGAGGTTTATGACAAGTTTTCCAACGGTGCACGACTTGGCAAATGCGCCGTGGGAACAAGTGGCTGAGCACTGGGCTGGGCTGGGCTACTATGCTAGAGCAAGAAATCTGCATAAAGGGGCAAAACAGCTGGTCGAAATCATCGAAACCACTGGAAATTTTCCACAGACGGTTGCCGACTGGGAACAAATCGCTGGCGTGGGTCTATCCACTGCAGGAGCAATTGTTGCCATGGGCATACGCGGCTACGGGGTTATTTGTGATGGCAATGTCAAACGTGTGCTGACGCGCTGGGCAGGGATTGATGGTGATATCAGTAAAACAGCGACCACCAAACAACTTTGGCAGCTTGCCACACGCGTGACCCCAAATAAAGACAGCGGACACTTTGCCCAAGCCATGATGGACATGGGCGCAACGCTATGCACCAAAGCCAAGCCTGCCTGCCTACTGTGCCCTATCCAAGCTGACTGCGTGGCAAACCGTGAGGGCAAACAAAGCTATTATCCTGTCAAAGCCAAAAAATCCCCCAATCCTAGTAAGTACTCTTTGGCACTCAAACTGGTAGATAGTACAGGCAAAACATTGTGGTTACAGCGACCCGATAATGGGATTTGGGGTGGGCTTTGGTGTTTGCCGTTGGCATTTATCAATAAGCAAAAAAATAACAAAGTCATCGCGAGTTGGCAGCAAGATGCCACATTTGAGGCAGAATATAGCACCGCTGAGCAGGTGATTTTTGAATTTTTGCAAGCCCAACAGCTACTTGCTATCGACGCCCTAAAACGAGATGACGCCTCTACCATCAAACATAGCCTCACCCATTTTCATTGGTTTTTGACCCCGCTCACACGGCAATTGACAGACGCACAGTGCCAAGCATTGAGCGCGCGTTTGGCAGATGCTATGCAAGTAAGCCGCTGGGTAGACGATAAGCGTAGTGATACGCTAGCCAAACCAAAAGCCATGCAGTTATTGCTTGCTGCCCAAAGCCAATAGTGCATGATAGATGGTACTGGGCTGCAAATCATCAATGACTGTAACCCCTAGCGCCGCAAACTGCTGGTGTATCAGACTTGCCACGCGCTGCTGCAGCACCAAATACTCATAACTGCTGAGCAGCTGGCTACTAGCTGCTACTAGCTGCTGCCAATGCTGCCAAGCCGCCAAACTTGAAATTAGCACCACGCAGGGGCTATGCGTGGGCGGCTGCCACTGGCAAAATTGTTGGCGCGTGTCATGTGGTAGGCTACGCTGATAAAGGTTGATGAGGCGCACCTCTACCCCACGCAAAGCTAGGGTTTCTGCCAACAACGCGCGCCCACCAACCCCGCGCCAAAGCTGCACCGCATCGCCTTGGGCGAGCGCCCTAATCACTGGCATTGCCAGCATACCTTCATTATTTTGCTGACGTTTATCTTGGGGAAATATCACCTGTGGCGCTAGGCTTGTACTCAGCTGCTGCCAAGTACTGGCAAAGCATGCCGCGGTTTTTTGACCCACTGCAAGCCAAGTGATGGGAAAAGTAGCAACTGTTGCCAGATTGGTTAAGGACGAGAGCGTCTTAAGTCCGTAATAAACCGCTTCCTCACTGACCAAAATCACCACTTTGACTTGGCATAGCTGACCAAGCGCTTGCCGACTGGCATTATTTAGTGGCATAGCCACCAACTCAAGCAGCGGCAAATCAACCACGCTGATACCACGATGTTGCAAAAACTCGCTAAGTGGCTGTGCCCGCGGTGTGGGGCGCGTATTAATAAATATCATGACAGTGACTGTTGATAGATCTCCGCCAATATTTTATCAGCACCTTGGGCAATTAAAGCGTTGGCTACGGCAATGCCTGTGGCTTCGGCAACTTGCTCAGCGCTTTGGCTATCATGACGCAGTGCATTATCTTGGTCGGCTTTTAGTAGCACTTTACCATCCACACTGCCCACCCGTCCCTGTAGCCATAGCGCGCCTTTGGTATTAATTTGGGCAAAACCTGCAATCGGCACTTGACAACCACCTTGCAAATGACGATTCATGGCGCGCTCTGCCATCACGCACAAGCGGCTAGGCTCATGGTTTAAAGGGGCAAGTAGCGCAAGCACTGCATCGTCATCACTACGGCACTCGATGGCAAGCGCGCCTTGTCCAACCGCAGGTAGACTCACCGCGGTGGGCAGCTCATGACAAATCCGCGAAGCAAGTCCCAACCGCACCAAACCACTGGTTGCCAAAATAATGGCATCATACTCGCCTGCATCTAGTTTTGACAACCGTGTGCCAACATTGCCGCGTAAGCTAATAATCTGCAAATCAGGGCGGTATTGCTGGATTTGGCACTGACGGCGCAAGCTTGACGTACCAAGCCGCGCGCCATGCGGTAGCTCGTTTAGGCTATCGTATTGATTGGAAACAAAAGCATCCGTGGGTTGTTCACGCTCACAGTAAGCCCCCAACATCAAGCCTTCTGGCAGTTCCATGGGCACATCTTTGAGCGAGTGTACCGCAATATCGGCTCTTTTTTCATATAAGGCTTGCTCCAGCTCTTTGACAAATAGACCCTTACCGCCAATTTTTGCCAGTGGGGTATCCAAAATTTTGTCACCCTTGGTCACCATCGGTACCAAATTAATAGTCAGACTAGGATAAAGCGCTTGTAAACGGGCTTGGATATGCTCGGCTTGCCAGAGTGCCAGTGGACTTTGGCGGGTCGCAATGTTGAGCGTGGTTAATGCAGTCATAGGATTCTCAAATAGTTGCAAAAATAAAAAATGCCTAACAGGGTCTGTAAGGCATCAGTATAACAAAATGTGGTGGGCATTACGTCAGCCGTATGTGCCAATCGGTTTAATTGCCTTGTTTACATGGATAGGATTTTTTCCCGTAACAGCGGCAAATGGCGACGGCTCACCGCTAACGCCTCGGGCAGACCTTTAAAACGCACTTGGTATTGTCCTTGGTCAATGGCTTCTAATATCTCTAAATAGTTTAAGTTTATGAGCGCATTGCGGTGGATACGAAAAAACGCGTCACCAAACTCTTGCTCTAGCTCTTTTAGGGTTTCATCAATCAATACGGTGCCACCTTTGTGGCGTACCTGCACATATTTTTGGTCGGCGGTAAAAAAATAAATGTCTGACAAAGGAATCAGTTCAACCCCGCGGTGGGTGCGTGCAGCAATATGCTGGCGTGTGGCGGTATGCTGCGCCATTGGGTCTTCTAACCGACTAATTTCATTAAGCTGGGCGTGGCTCAACAGTGAGGCACGTGACAACGCTTGCACCAACTCGTCTTTATTGGCAGGTTTGAGCAAATAGCCAATGGCATTTGCCTTAAATGCGGCTATCGCGTAATGATCATAAGCGGTCACAAAAATAATGGCAGGTGAGTTGTTAAGTTCATTGAGTTCTTTTGCACAGCGAATACCGTCCATTTCTGGCATACGAATATCTAGCAAAATCACATCGGGCACGGTTTCTTTGACTTTAGCAATGGCCTCTAAGCCCGTCGCAGCTTGTGCCACAACCTCATGTCCTTCTTCACGGACGATTCGAGTCAACCTTTCACGGGCTAACGGCTCGTCGTCACAGATTACAACTCTCATGGTTTACTCCTATCAGGTCCAACACGCTGCCGCTTCGACCCATATTATTTTTTAGTATTAGGTTTGTCGACTCATCGTAAACAACCGTATTACCTGCACAATTTTGTTTAAGGGGCGGCGGCCATGGTTGTCAAAATTGGCGAATTAGCCCGTGGGTGGCTACTGCCCACTTTTTTATAAAACAATTATTGTTAAATAACAAAAAAATCTTTCAGTCATTGCCAGTTTTAGCCAAATTTCCCAAGATAACTAGCGGACATATTTAGTAAATTAATATAGCATAGTTTTTTAGTGAAAATACGCATTGCTAACCGTCAAGTCTGTTTTTTTTATCGCTTATAAAGGAGAAAAGCGTGTGTTTTGTTGTTGCCCAACATCTTTTAAGGGATACTGTATAATCACATCTAAGGCGTGTTCATCGATATAATAAACAATAGTTGCTTTGTCGCCATAATATTGGCGTAAGATGTCAATTTGGCTACCAAAACTCAACTTTGTGCGTATCGCCTTGTGAATTTGCTGGTAGATGGTGGGTGATAACCGCGTCAAAATGTCTATTTTTGCCACATCGTTTTGCCATGTAATAGCAATGTCAATACAAATGGGCTCTGTGGTCATCTCCACCACCAGCACAATCATTTTTTCAATCACTATCTGCAAGGTCAGCGACGTAATCACCATATCATACAGCAAATCAGCATCAGGTAACTGCCAAGTCACTTTAAGCTTGCTATCAAAGCGGTATTTTTCAATGCTCAAATAGCTTTCACATAGCTCAATTTCATCCATTAATGCAATTTCTCGGGTTTCATCAAAACTTACCCGATACAAGGTCGAGACATGCCGCACCATCACCTCGGCTTCATAGGGGTCAGATTCAATCAAATACTGCATGGTGTTTAATAAATTAAAGAAAAAATGCGGGGTAATACGCGCTTTTAGCTGCTCGTTTTGTTCGATGAGCCGCTGCTGGTTAATGCTTTCTACCCGTCTAATATGTTGATATTGCAAATTAAAATAAATGAGTAAAATAGCAATGGTCGAAAAAGTCAACAACGTGTTGACCAAAATGTTCAGCAGTATCGGTTCTAGATGAAATGGCGTCTTTAATATTATATTAAGCAGTATTTGTACTAGCAGGCTTAATATCGGTACAACCACAAACACGGTGGTGAGCAGGTACTGAGATATCTGCCTTGACCGCCAATTGAGGGCTTTAAATTTTTTGACAGCATTGGCGATAAATAGCATCTCGCCTGTCACTATCACCGTGCAATTGATGAGGGTTTTGATAATATTGGCAATTAAGGTGTCTGCATCTGTGTTGTAGCTTAACTGCGATATAATGCCAAATAACGAGAAATAAACAACATAGCTTAGCCACAATTTTAGTGTCTGCTTATCATTGAAGGTTGGCAAAAAAAAGGTATCACTTAGGGCATTACTTTGGCTAGGCGCTATTTGTGAGGCGCCATCGGTTTTTGCTATACTACCTCTCGACTTTGTAAAAAGATTGCGTATTTTAAGCGGTACCATGCGCTTTATTCCTTGTTAACCTATTCACAATATGGACATAATATGAGCAACCAAACTTCAGCTGATTCTAGCACATCTCGTATGTGGGGTGGACGTTTTAGCGAGGCGACAGATGGTTTTGTCGCAGAATTTACCGCCTCGGTCAACTTTGATCAGCGTTTTGCCAGCCAAGATATTGCAGGCTCAATCGCCCACGCCACAATGCTTGCCAAAGCAGGTATTATCACGGCAGATGAAAAAGACCAAATTGTGACGGGGTTAACCCAAATCAAACAAGAGATTGCGGATGGGCAATTTGTGTGGTCAGTTGCGCTTGAAGATGTACACATGAATGTAGAATCTCGCCTCACCGCCCTTATTGGTGACGTAGGTAAAAAACTCCACACAGGGCGTAGCCGCAATGACCAAGTTGCAACGGATATTCGATTGTATTTAAGAGACCAAACCGACATCATTTTGGGACTTTTAAAGCGATTGCAAAGCGGCTTATTGGATTTGGCAAGCCAGCATACCGACACCATCATGCCAGGCTTTACCCACCTACAAACCGCCCAGCCCGTCAGCTTTGGTCACCATGTCATGGCATGGTTTGAAATGCTGATGCGTGACAGTCAACGCTTCATTGATGGACGCCAACGTATTAACCAACTACCATTGGGTTCAGCGGCGTTAGCAGGCACCACCTACCCCATTGAACGCCATTATACGGCGGCGTTACTAGGCTTTGAAGGTGTGTGCGAAAATTCACTAGACGCCGTATCCGACCGTGATTTTGCTATTGAATTTGCCAGCACCGCCAGTATCTTGATGATGCACTTATCGCGCATGAGTGAAGAAATTATTTTATGGATGTCTGCACAATTTGGCTTTGTGCTTGTGCCCGATCGCTTTTGTACAGGCTCTTCTATCATGCCACAAAAGAAAAACCCCGACGTACCAGAACTGGTGCGTGGTAAAGCGTCACGCGTCTTTGGTGACCTAGTCACGTTATTAACCCTCATGAAAAATCAGCCCCTTGCCTACAACAAAGACAACCAAGAAGACAAAGAACCCCTGTTTGACGTGGTGGACACCCTAACAGGCTCGCTATTGGCATTTGCTGATATGCTGCCAAATCTAGTGCCCAACAAAGACAACATGCGCGCCGCTACCATGAAAGGATATGCCACCGCAACCGACTTGGCAGATTACCTGGTACGCAAAGGTTTGCCATTTCGAGATGCCCATGAAGTAGTGGGTAAAGCGGTAGGGCTGGGCGTTGCCAAAGGCGTGGACTTGAGTGAGTTATCGCTTGATGAGCTCAAAGGCTTTAGTGAGTTGATTGGCGATGACGTGTTTGACTATCTGACCCTTGAGGGGTCTTTGAACGCCCGCGACCATATCGGTGGCACCGCCCCAAATCAAGTCAAAATGGCAATCGAGCGTGGGCGCGCGCGCCTTACCCAACTAGGAGCAAACTAATGCAAACATACAACCCCGCAGACCACATGGTCATGTGCCGCAAATACAAACAAAACTTACCCAAAATGCCAAAACCACCGTTTCCAAACAAATTGGGTGAAGAACTTCAAAACACCGTCTCTGCCAAAGCATGGCAAGAATGGCTTGAGCACCAAACCATGCTCATCAATGAAAATCATCTCAGCATGATTGACCCCAATGCCAAAAAGTTTTTGACCGAACAGCGCAACAAATTCTTGGACAATGAAGACTACGAACGCCCAAAAGGCTGGACGGCCCAAACCTAATTTGCCAAAATAAAACCACAAAAAACCCCAAATTTCAAAAAATTTGGGGTTTTTGCTTTTTTTGGTGCGGTGACAACAACTCTCAAAAATAACCATTATTAAAGGAGTGTCATCACCCTTTAGGCGATTGTGTCAAAATATCTGATAAAAATTAAGCTTCTTGTTTACGGACAGATAATTTTTCACGGATACGCGCAGATTTACCAGAACGATCACGTAGGTAGTAAAGTTTGGCACGGCGTACATCACCGCGACGTTTCACTTCAATACCAGCGATAATAGGTGAATGTGTTTGGAAAGCACGTTCCACACCAACACCGCTAGAAATTTTACGAACTGTAAACGCAGAGTTTAGACCACGGTTACGTTTAGCGATAACAACACCTTCAAATGCTTGTAGACGCTCACGGTCACCTTCGCGTACTTTAACTTGGACAACAACAGTGTCACCAGGACCAAAGCTTGGTACGTCAGTTTTTAATTGACCTTGTTCAACAGCTTGTACTAATGGATGTTTGTTACTCATGAGATTTTCTCCTCTCACTGGGGACAGAGGCTAGGCTGACGTCATCTAAATGTCAGCATAAAACGCATGCTCCCCGCTAATCTTATGTGCTTTTGCACGTATTGGGTCATCCGTCAAGTGGATGAATCTGGTTGGCAATGAGCGGCAGTAACGTCTGCTGCTTGGAGCCATTTTTGTTGCTGTTTGGTTGGGACGAATACTTGCCAAAGGTCTGGGCGTTTGGCTTGGGTGTACTTGACCTGCTGAATAAAGCGCCACTTGGCGATATTGGCATGATGTCCTGATAATAACACCTCAGGCACTGCCATACCTGCAAACTCTGTGGGCTTGGTGTACTGCGGATAATCAAGCAGCCCATCCACAAATGAATCTTGCTGTGCTGATAAGTCATCGCCCATCACATTGGGCAGACGCCGTATTACGCTATCCATCAAGACCATGGCAGGTAGCTCACCCCCCGTCAATACATAATCACCGATAGAGCATTCAATATCGACATATTGCTGTATCAAACGCTCATCAATGCCTTCATAACGACCACATAATAAAATCAGTCCGTCATGTTGACAAAAATCCAAGACACCGCTTTCGTTCAACGTCTTGCCTTGCGGCGATAAATACACCACAGGACAGTTTTTGCCGCGCGCCTTGGCAGCCTCTTTGGCAAATTCAATGGCTTTTGCCAATGGTTCTGCCATCATGACCATGCCAGCGCCACCACCAAATGGACGTTCATCAATGCGTCGATAATTATCCGTTGTAAAGTCTCTTGGATTAATGAGCAAAATCTCCGCTTGGTGGCGGCTCAATGCCCGTGACGTGATGCCATAGTCGGTAATGCTAGCAAACATTTCGGGTAAGATTGTAATCACCGCAAAAAACATTGTCTAATCCCATTACCGTACACTAAACGTCAAATTTGTCCATTGCGGTGCCATCTAACTCACACCTCGGCAAACTTTATGCTTAGTAATCACGTCCCCAATCAACCAACATGGTGTTAGCGGTTAGATTCACGTCAACCACTGTTTGTTTGTGCCAAGGGATGAGACGTTCCTCACCATCCACGCTATCAGCGGTAGGTTGAACCACCATGATGGCGTGAGCGCCTGTTTCAAACAGCTCTTTAACGCGTCCTAAAATCACGTCATCTGGCTGGCTCACGACCGTCAAACCAATTAAGTCTGACCAATAGTATTCGTCTTCGGCAAGTTCAGACAGATTGGTTTTTTCTGCCCAGATGCTTACCCCAAACATGGTTTCTGCCATGTTGCGGTCGGGTACTTCGTTAAGTTGTACCACATACCCTTTGCCCTGTGGACGCCAATTTTTTACGGTAAGGGTTTTTTGACCCATTGCCGTGTTAATGACCCAAGGCTGCATTGCAAAAATAGCTTCGCGGTCTTCAGTATAACTAAACAACCACAACCAGCCGTGAATGCCGTAAGGCTTTTTGAGCTCAGCGACTTTAATAAGTCCGCTTGCCGATGTGTCTGTGGGTTGAATTGTCATAAGGATCCCGCGCGTTGCTTAATTTTTAAGTCAAAAGCAAAGTCTTAAGCTGTGGCTTGTGCTTTGCTAACTTTTTTGAATAAGGCTGCAACACGGTCAGAGGGTTGTGCACCTTTGTTGATCCATGCTTGATAGGCATCAGCATTGATACGAACAGGGACTTCTTGACCTTGTGCCAATGGGTTAAAAAAACCAATGTTTTCGATGTAACGACCGTCACGGGGATTGCGTGAGTCAGTTACGACGATTTGATAAAATGGGCGTTTTTTAGCACCGCCGCGTTGTAAACGGATAACTACCATAATGTTCTCTCTATTGAATGTAAATTCAGTGGTTAGAGCCTAAAAGACCTAATCAAATTAGCAAGCTATCAGGTGATAGGCTGCGCTTTATTTAGGTACACCAAAAAGGGCAATAGTTTAGCATATTTTTGCAAAAATCAACAGGTTTTTGATGAAATTTTTGATTTTTTGTGGTATTAACGCGTGGGAGGCGCTGCTTGGACAAACAAATGATGCAGCGCCTGTAGGATTAGGTGTTGGTGTGGCTTTGTGTTGGTGTGAGTTAGTGTAGCAATGTTTCAATCAGCACGTATGCCCCTGCCCCCACCAAATACCCCGTGATAGCAAGCCATGTGATGTTTTTCATATACCACATAAAAGGGATTTTTTCCATGCCCATGGCGGCTACGCCCGCAGCCGAGCCGATAATCAAACAACTACCGCCTGTGCCTGCACAGTATGCCAAAAACTCCCAAAACACCCCATCACTGCGAAATAGATCAAGGCGTGCAGCCTCACTGGCAGCGGCTTGCGCAATGCTAGCATCGGTTGCCAGTGGGTACATATTCATCGCCCCTGCCACCAACGGCACGTTATCCACGATAGATGACAACAGCCCAATCATGACATTGATTACATAAACATTGCCAAACGTGGCATCCAGCCATTTTGCCACATCGCCTAGCACACCCGCGGTTGCCAATGCCGCAACCGATAGCAAGATACCCAGAAAAAATAAAATACTGGGCATGTCAATACGGCTTAACACCCCTTCTACGCCAATACGTTCGCGGATATAGTCATCTTGGTGGCGGTGCATGATTTCAGTGACAATCCATAAAATTGCCAAACCAAATAACACGCCCACATAGGGCGGTAAATGGGTAATGGTTTTAAAAATAGGCACAAAAGCCAGTGCACCAATACCCAATGCCAACACGCCTGTGCGTTTTGCTTGGCTGATACTTTGCTGGGTGTTGGTTTTGATGGTGGTGCGTAGATGATCAATTTGGGTTTCAATCGGCTGATGATTACTCGGCGTATGGGTGGTTGAACTGTTTGCCAATATGGGCGGCGCCACCTGCTGACCTTTTAGCTGCATCATCACCAGCCCCAACGGCACAAGCGCACATAAAATACTGGGTAAAAAGACATTAACCATAATACCTGTGGTAGTAATTTGACCGCCAATCCATAGCATCGTGGTAGTGACATCGCCCACAGGTGACCACGCCCCCCCTGCGTTGGCAGCAATCACAATCATCCCTGCAAAATACCAACGCATTTTTTGATCGCTAATTAATTTGGATACCAAAGATACCATCACAATAGTGGTAGTCAAATTGTCCAATAACGAGGACAAAAAGAAGGTTAAAATGGTCACAATCGCCAATAATTTACTGGCACTTTTGGTATGGATTTTATCGGTGATCACCCGAAAACCATCATGGGCGTCAATCAATTCAACAATCGCCATGGCGCCCATTAAGAAAAACAAAATCTCGGCAATTTCTGCCAAATGCTCGCGCAGCTGCTCACCTACAAAATGTAGCGAGGTTTGATGGTCGGTAATCGGTACACTCACCGCATGATTGGCAACCAATTGGTCAATACCAAAACTTAAAATCACCCACAAAGCGATTGCAGTAATCAACGCACTTGCTGCTTTATTGACATGAATATTATGCTCAAAAGCAATCGCCATGTACCCCAATATAAATACCATCGCAATCAAAAAATAAAGCGACATGCTGCAGTCCTTATGGCTTCGCCAACCAAATTTTATACCAAAAAATATTTCACTAAAAATAGATATTATACGGTAAAATTATGTGACAATTCTAACGCTATACTAGCAAACCCAGCATATTTGCCATTTCTTTTTTATTATCAAAGGATATTTTCATGAGCCACTCCACCTTAATCATCCCCGCCATTGATCTAAAAGACGGTAAATGTGTGCGTCTAAAACAAGGACGCATGGAAGATGATACCGTGTTTAGTGATGACCCTGTGGCTATGGCAAATCGCTGGGTCAAAGAAGGCGCCAGACGCTTGCACCTTGTGGACTTAAACGGCGCATTTGATGGTGTACCTGTGCACAAAGAAGTGGTAACCGCAATTGCCAAAGCGCACCCCACACTGCCCATTCAGCTGGGCGGCGGCGTGCGGAGCCTTGAGACCATTCGCCACTATTTAGAAGCTGGGCTCACGTATATTATTATTGGCACCAAAGCGGTAGAACAACCTGAGTTTGTTGAAGAAGCCTGCCGCGAGTTTGCAGGGCATATTATCGTGGGTATTGATGCCAAAGACGGCATGGTCGCTACTCACGGCTGGGCAAACGTCACCAATACTAAGGCAGTGGACTTGGCAAAGCGCTTTGCTGATGCGGGGGTGTCTAGTATTGTTTATACCGATATTGCCCGTGATGGCATGATGCAAGGGGTCAACGTGGAGCAAACCATCAACTTGGCACAGTACTCAGGTATCCCTGTCATTGCTTCGGGCGGCGTCACCGATTTACAAGACATCGAAAACTTAAAACCCTATAGCCAGCACTTAGCAGGCATTATTACAGGCCGAGCGATTTATGAAGGCACACTGGATATCGCTGCCGCGCAAGCACTGCTAGACAGCTAACCGCCTCTTAAAAAAACGTGATAGGGAAAAGTATGAAAAAACAACAAGCCAGTCTTATGCTGATTTTGGTCGCAGCTGCTCTACCCGCGCAAGCCGCCACCAAACCTCCAAGCCCTATCACTGCCCATGGCAAGGTGATTTTTTCTTGCACCACCACCAATCACAAGCCCGTATTAGTGACCGAATACAACAACCGCTTCCGCTATCAGTTTGGCAAAGCCGCCCACCCTGAACTGGTGTTTGAAGATGATAAAAAGGCGGCTATCGCCCGTTCACCATTATGGGCAGGCGTGGGGCGTCATATTTGGTCAAATTTGGTACTGCAAAATGGCGATTATTATTACACTGTGTACACGGCAACCGATCGCTTAACCGATGAGCACCCAACCGAAGAGGGCGTCACGGTGTCCAAAGCCACCACAGCGCATTATGACGAGGCAACCTACGTCACAAATTTGCGCTGCGATCCCAACAAAGCGATTGTGGTTAATTTTCCAGAAGCGTTACTTTTTTAGGTGGTTAGGTGGCTATATTAATTAGTCCTTTTTTTAATTAGTCCTATTTGATTGATTACTGATTAATTCGTTGCTATCTGACGAAAGGTTAAGTCAATACGTCCTGACTTAACCTTTTTGGTTTTGGGTAGGTTATGGCAAGGATGGGGGACAAATATAGTCATATTGACGGGTTAGGTCAACATTTTTCAATAATCAGCTTAGCACATAGGGCGGGCGCTTCTAACGGCAATAAATGCCCATAATCATTAAGCACTGTAATGGACTCACGGGGTACAAATTTATCCCAAGTTTGTCGCACTTTTTCACTGATAAACATTGACGGTTTGCCAATTACCAAATGCACAGGCACCTGTTTGGCGGCTATCAGTGTTGCCAATGCCGAATTGATAAATGGTGTCCCAAAATAGTTGGCAAGCTCTTGGGCGGGCGCAAAGCGTAACGATAAGGTGCCATCCGCGGTCGCCATCAAGCTGTTGTTGGCATACGTCAGTAGATGGGCATCGCTCACGCGTTTGTAAGCTTTGTGTTGGCGTAGATACTGGTAGTAGTCTTCTACACTGCGCCAGTCGGCTTGCTTTTGCTCGGTACTTTTAAAGGGCTCTTGGGTCATTTTTAGCCACCGCGGCAGGCGATTATATAGCAGGGTTTGTTGCTTGGTGAAGGTAACTGGTTCAAGCAAAAATAGCTGGCTAAATAGCGCTGGGCATTTGGCAGCCGCGATGGCGGTGGCAGTTGCCCCTTGAGAATGCCCAATACCTACTACGGGTTTATCTTGGGTTTTTTGCAAAAATTCAATCAATAGATCGGCATCTTGCTCGCGGGTGAGGGTATTGGCGGTGGGTTTGTCATGCCATTCGCCGCGCAGGGTGAGGGCGGTAAGATTTAGGTGTTGAGCAAGGTCATTGATGAGCGGCTGATAGACGCCCAATGCAAAGCCGTTGCCCCCATAAAAATGTGCGGTTTTTTTGGCACTGGGGTGGTGGGTTTTGTAGTATTTGGCGTGGTTACCGCTTAGTTGAATCGTGTTTTCTGCCATGATGTTGTTGTTAGTCATCCTCACCCAAAAATCCTCCGCTTTGTCTTGCCCATAATTTGGCATAAACGCCGCCTTTTGTCAGTAGCGCTTCGTGACTGCCCTGCTCAACAATTCGCCCTTGATCCATCACTACAAGCCGATCCATGGAAGCAATGGTAGACAAACGGTGAGCAATCGCGATTACAGTTTTACCTGCCATCATGTTGCTGAGGCTGTCGGTAATGGCATGTTCTACTTCGCTGTCAAGGGCACTGGTGGCTTCATCAAGCAATAAGATTGGTGCGTTTTTGAGCATGACACGGGCAATGGCGATCCGTTGACGCTGCCCACCCGATAGCTTAACGCCACGCTCTCCCACTTGGGTATCCAAACCTTGGTTGCCTTTGGCATCACTAAGACTTTGGATAAATTGCCATGCATGCGCTTGTTTGGTGGCGTTGATGATGTCATCATCTGTGGCATCAGGGCGGCCATAGGCAATATTTTCGCGCACGGTGCGGTGCAGTAGCGAGGTGTCTTGGGTTACCATACCAATCTGTTGGCGTAGGCTTTCTTGGGTCACGGTGGCAATATTTTGACCGTCAATCAAGATTTGCCCGTGATCGACATCATAAAAGCGCAGTATCAAATTAACCAACGTGGATTTGCCTGCGCCGCTGCGACCCACTAAGCCGATTTTTTCCCCCGCTTTGATGTGCAAATTAAAATCATCGAGTAGTTTTTGGTGGGTAAGACTGGCGGTTTTGGTTGGGCTCGTTGTGTTGCTATTTTTTTTGCCATAATGAAACTCCACCTGTTGAAAAACAATCTCGCCTTGACTCACCACAAGCGGCTTGGCATTGGCGCGATCCACTACGGTATGCGGTTTGGATAAGGTTCTCATGCCATCTTGTACGGTGCCGATGTTTTCAAATAGTGCGGCTGTCTGCCACATAATCCAGTGGGTTAAGCCGTTTAGTCGCAGTGCCATGGCGGTGGCAGCGGCGACAGCGCCCACACTCAGATCACGATAAAACCACAGGTATAGCCCTAGCACCACCGTGGTGCCCACAAGCATCAGGTTAATAACGTGATTGACCACCTCAAGCTTGGATACCCAGCGCATTTGGTCATGGACGGTGCCCATAAATTGTTGCATTGCATCGCGGGCATAGCGTGATTCGCGGCGAGAATGACTAAATAGCTTGACAGTCATAATATTGGCATAGGCGTCGGTAATGCGCCCCGTCATCAAGGCACGGGCATCGGCTTGGCGGCTAGCGGCGTCTTTTAGCTTGGGAATAAAATAAGCAATGGTAGCCATAAATAACAGCAGCCACCCCAAAAAAGGCAATAGTAGCCAGCCATCAAAATTAAATAAAATTACCCCGCTACTGATAAAATACACCAATACATACACCACCATGTCGGTAATCGTCATGATGGTTTCGCGCACGGCAAGCGCGGTTTGCATTACCTTGGCAGACACTCGTCCAGAAAACTCATCTTGGTAAAACTGCATGGACTGTCCCAGCATTTGCCGATGAAAGCGCCACCGCATTTGCATGGGAAATACGCCTTGCAGGGTCTGAAATTTGATGAGCGCGCTCAGCGCCACGACCGCTGGGCTTAGTAATAATACTGCCGCCATACCTAGCAGCGCTTGGCTTTTTTCTGCCCATAGCGTTGCAGGCGTGTAGTGACCCAGCCAGTTGACAATATCACCAATCCACGCAAACAGTAGCGACTCATACACCCCTATCAGCGCCGTGAGCAGCATTAGCGCCAAAATCCAGCCGCGCAGCCCTTTGGTACAAGCCCACAAAAATGCCAGTAAGCTGTCAGTGGCAAGGTTATAATCATCATCGGGATAAGGGTTTAACCGATTTTCAAAAAAACGAAAAATAGCCATAATTTATTATCAAAAATTTGTTAAGAAAATTATAAAATAGAACGGATTATTTTAGCAGATTTACATGATTAACATCAAAATCCTTGTGAGCGCTGTCCGCCCTTATTGTTATTTATTGCCGTTTATTGCCATTTACTACCCCTAGGATATTACCCCTTAGAAAAGTTGCTGCCCGTCATTTCTAGGCATGGTTATGATGAACGATAAACAGATTCTTAACCTTGATACTACGATATGTATCAATACGCCCATAAAAACTTATAGTATGATGGCGGCTCAAGCAATTTTTTTGGTCGCGGCTTTTGGTCACCGCTACAGGGGTTTTATGATAAATAACAATCAAGTTACCTTAATTTTTCAAGGGGCAATCAATGGCTCGCTGTTGGGGTCTGGGCGTGAGGATGGTAGTGATTTTTTATATAACTTGCAGCGCACGCGGGCGCATTTTGCCAATGCCAAGGTTATTTTGTCTACTTGGGATCATTTGCCACTCCCTTCTCAATATGATACCGCGCAAAAACTGGGCATAGACCAGCTTATTTTAAGCAGCGACCCTGGCGGTTTGCCCAATATCAAGTTTGGCTATGACACCCCAAATAATGTGAATCGCCAAATTGTATCTACCCTAGCAGGGCTACAGGCAACTGCCACAGAGTATGCGCTCAAGCTTCGTGCTGATAGTTTTTTGAGCAGTGCTGCGGTGTTGCACCATTATGCCGATTATTTGCATCAAGTTACACAACGGGCAAGCGCACCTGTGCTGGAAAATTCGCCCATGGCGTATTCGCCGATTGTGGTGCCCAATTTTTTTACCATTGACCCAAGTGTTTATGAACATATGGCGTTTCATGTCAGCGATTGGGCGCAATTTGCTCGTACCCATACGTTGTTACAATATTGGTCGGTTGACGCCATGAGCCAAGATGATGCCACGTATTTTGAGCGTATTTCTCATGATTGCCGTGCAAGTTACGCCGACCATAATTTTCGTACGCGTCTTGCCGTGGAGCAGCATATTGCAACGCGCTACGCGGCGACCTTTGGCTATGACACGCCCTCACAGTTTAACCAGATTACCCCCGCTATTTTGCAAGCGCACAACGATTTCTTGGCGCGGCATATTGTGGTGCTTGATATGGCGGATTTTGGTTTTGCGCTGCCAAAGTATGCGTGGACAGCACAAGATGAATTTATGGCAATGAACTGCCTCAATCATGATGATTGGTATCAATTGTTTTATGACCATTGGCAGCCTACCAAAGTAGATAGCGCACGCCTGCACCGTGCCACAATTCGTGCTGCGCAAAAACGCCAGATTGCCAAAAGCTTTAGGCGCGCGCCCATCACCGCACAAGCTCACACCATGCGCCAACTTTATCCCTAGACGCGCGAAGGCTCACGCTGCAGCCCTTTTTGCCGTAAGGCTTGATACTCATCGGGTGTGCCGCAAAAGTCAATTTGTGATAGGGTAATTTTGTCATAACGGACCGTGCCACCCTGTGCAATCAATAAGTTGTACATGGGGGCTATATAATACTCATCGTTAACGGTGAGTTTTTCGGCTTTGGCTTGCTCAAACAACGATAGATACAGCTGCTTTGACTTAAAATAATACAAACCGTCGCTACACCACGCCGAAATTCGCTGTTTTTCGGTGGTTCTAGTGACGCGATCATGGTCATCAATGGCAATAAATGACCAGTGATCGCCCTCCCCTTCAAACACCTCAAGATAGCCGTCCACAGTGGGCGCCCACGCGGGTTTACAAAAGTCATGACGAAACGTATCAATATTAAAAATATAAAGCGGCGCTTGCTCGTCTATCTGCTCATGAGCCAGTCCTAGCGCCACGGTTTCTGCTTGCCCTGCGGTCTCTGCCAAGACCGTGTGAATAATGAAACGCTTAACACCCAGTGCCGTTAACCGCGCTGCCACAAAATTTGGGGTGTCGTATATATCCCTAACAATAATGACAAATAGGTCTGTGGCAAAATAACGCGCAAACGACCGCATTGCCAAATCAAACACCCAGGTATCTGCAATTTTTAGTTGATATTTGGGCACGCTATAACCTGCCTTAAAAAAACGACTACTCAGACCTGCCATCGGAATCACAAACATGGCACACCCTCCATCACATAGGCTTGATACAAGCGATAGGCATTAAGCCGCATTGCACGCTGCCGATCAGGACGGTCAGCATGGAGTGGCAACATAGACAAAAACAGCAGCACCACGGCGGGCAAAATCTCTGCCGTAGTCAGTCCATTAACCCAAGACATTGCCAAAAAATCTTGGCGAATTTGATCAAGGCGTTCATCAATATCAAAACGGATGCTATCACTATCACCATCAGCCGCTGCCACAATCTCATAACGACCAGCAATAATGAAGTCATACATGCCCAGTACCGAATGGCTGAGCTTGGCTAAATCATAACTAGCCGTCCCAAAAATACTAAAATTACCGCTAGAATCCGTGCCTCTTGGATCAATCACCTTGACACGATTACCGCGGGTATCATACAAAATATTGCTAAAACATAAATCACCATGCATCACGCTTACCGAACAAGGCAGCGCCAACGCTTTTTCGATACAATCTTGGGCAATCTCTAGGGTACTGCCCAAATTTTGACCCTCATAAAAAATCGGCGCATCCAAATCCAACTGCGTGGCTTCAGCATACGCATAAAGTCTTTTGAGGGTTTTTTTACGGTATAAATCCTCGGCATAGGCCTGGGCAAAACCTGTCTCAATAGTCTGGTGGATATCAGACTGGTTTGCCGCCTGAAACAATTCTGCCAATAACCCAAAAACATGCTGCCAAAAATCTCGGGTATTACGCCCATGCACATACAGCTCATTGAGCGGCAATAGCGGCAAAAACTCAAGCCGGTAATAATGGCGCCCCTCAATTTGTTGATAATCAATTAATTGCGGGGTAAAACGGCGCAAACTAGCAGGAATATGGGTAAACCAATAAATTTCCGCCTGAATTTTATCGTTGTCATCACTACTTTTGGTGACAATGCCATCTTGAATCTGTAGCGCATTAAAGGCGCGCTCCGTGGTCATATTGGCTCTGGCGTGGATATAACTCACAAAACTGCTGCAATCATAATACAAACCCGTTTTTACTAGCTGCATACCAACTACCTCTTGGTAGCGATAAATGGCGCGCATAAAATTCTTTTTACAAATTGCCAATGCCTTAATCAGCTCAAGCCTTGAGGAAAAGGCAAAATAGCCCACCCAGCCCGTAGGACTTTCGCGCAAACGTCTGGTTTGGTGCCAATCGTATTGGCGCATCTTTTCAGACACCGCCACACAGTCACACGCGCTGGGCAGTTTTGGCAAAAATACATCGCCTTGAATCACCCGCACATACTCAAATGATTTATCAATATCCAAATTCAAAATATATAACAGGGTTTCGGACAAGGATAGATTTTCTGGAATGCGCTGCACGGTAATGGGCAATGACTCAATCACGGCTTGTTCATTAATGGTTAATACATAGGCATCGGGCAGTGATAAAATAATTTTTTCGGTGGGAAACTGCCGCTCTACCGCCTCCACCTGCAACTGCAAGAGTTTTTTGTTACCAATCGGCAGCATACAGGGCGGAATGCGTCCGATTTCTGCTTCAAACTCGGCATTAATATAAGAAGATGAATTGATTAAAATCATGGCAACATAACCCCTTACGGTTTAGAAGGTTGTGGCAAATTTAGCAAGTCACAAATCTGTGCATAGCTTAAATTAACCAATTCATCGGGACGGATTGCTTTATCGTCTACATAAAACCCCTCAAAGCCGCACCATGGCTTACCCACATATAACTCATGATAAGGAATTTGGTGGCGCGCTAGCCAATCAACAATAATCGGCAATGTGTGTTGATTAATTTGCCCAATATTACCTTGATAGGTGCGCATATTGCGGCTGGTATTAATGACGATGGTAAAACCTTGGGCATGGTACTGCCGCAATTTTTCTACCACAGGGATAATAGGCTCGGCATTGGCATAGTCGCCATTGACCGTCTTTGACAAGGTATCGTCAAGGTCAAAAATTATTTTTTTCATGGTTTTTTTCTGTTATTTTGGAAAAGACACTGCCACCTAGGTAATGACTATTGGGTGACGAATTTATTGTATTTATAATGATATCAACTGCTTAGTGCAGTGCATTACATTAGCCTAGAATTGGCAAAATAGATAGCAACGGTTGACTTACTTTGTGTAATAAACTGTTAAATTAAGGAAAAATTGGTTAATACCTGTAGCCTTCATCCAAGCTCTGCTATCCAAATTTAGCGAGTTGCCACCCAGCTGCGATTTTTTTGCATTCTGCCTTGTGAGTTTTTCCAGCCGCGCGCACGTGGCATGAAGGCTTGACACTGATTGAGATTAAACCCCACCCCTTGATTACCATACGCCATCAAAAATTCCCCATCCAAAAAACCTGCCTGCCCAATCACAAAACCATCACCTTGATTAAACCGCGCCTGTGCACCATTGCCAAACAAGGTGGCGTTGATGGCGGTGTAGCCTGCGCCACCATTATGGTTTGCGTGGGCATGGGTAATGTCAATAGTGGCGTAGTGGCGCGCAAAGAAGCCACCTTGGCTGTTTTCATTGCCCAAACAGCGGTTTGCCAAAATGTGCCCGCCATTATCTGCAAAATAGCCGTAGCCAAAATTTTGGTAGGCGTTGGTAGATTGGTTGATGCTGTTGCAGGTTAAGACGCCGCTATGAATTGCCATATAGCCATGGCGGTTGTCGGTGGCACTGCTGTCATGGCACCACATGGCACCGTTGGTGAGGGCATAAAAACCTGCCATGTGATGATGGGCAGCACGGCTATTGTCTGCATTGATAAAACCGCCTGATTCTGCACAAAAACCAAAGCCCAGACCATCGCTCAAATGGGCACAATGATAGGCTTCACAGTGCTGGGCATCAATAGAACCTGCATAAGCAAAAAAACCTGCATCGCCTGCAAACTGAACAATCACCCCAGGTTCACAGCGAACCGAGCCGCCATAGCGCGCTGCCACACCATAATAAAAACGGTTGATACGTACCTGAGACCCTAGCAATACTTGGCTATTGTGCAAACACATCACGCCCGCACCATAACTTTCATCTGCCCACTGCCCATACCCTTGAAACCCGAGCATGCCATTGATGGTGACCCCATCAATTTTGAAGATGCCATTGCCGCGCTGCATCAAAAAACCACAGCGATTATTGAGTGCATTAAAATGCAGTTGAACACGATCGGGGTTGTTCACATTGCCAATAATTTCAACGCGATCACTAAAAAAATCAATCTCTATTTGGTCCAGATAATAGTCGCCATCGGCAATTTTTATTTGGATAAACCCTTGTTGCCCAAACTGTAACACTTGCGCTTTACAAAAGACCAGCGCCTCGTGAATACTGGCAAAATCATGCGGTATTTGTAATTGTCGCCAGTGGTTGAGCGGTGTTTCAACGGTTGGGGGCTTGCCCATCATTGCCATGGATCCCAATATTTTGCCGTGCCTTTATGTGTGTTCATCAGATACTCGCTCAAGCCTTGCCCAGTGTTGCCAACGCCGATACAAAGCGCCTGTCACAGCAGCAATCACGGCACCTGTTACAGCGTTTGCCAACGTGTGGTTGTCTAATCAGTTTAATCCGTCACAATTAGGGTGCAATTATGGCGCAACCTACGCCCGTGGATTGTTGATGTTTATGCAGCGATTGATAGCAATTTGGTATATTAGAGGCTGCTAACGTTTTGCCCACAAGGCATTTGCCAGTGTTGCGACAATAATCAAGGTCACACCCACCATTTGCAGGGGCTTTAAGGGTTGCTGCAACAGTATCGTGGCAAGCATAATCGCGGTTAACGGCTCAACAATGGTAAATACCGATGCCTTGGTGGCAGGTAGTTTTTTTAGCGCGGTCATGTACCAAAAAAATGGCGCAACCGTGCCAATAATACTTAACCCAATCGCCATCAACCATGTTTGCATCGGCAAACCAAGGACGGTGGCATATGTGGCGTAGGTTTGGGGTAACAACAATAAAATCAACGTGCTAAATGCCACCGAACTAAAAAACACCAACTTGGGTGGGTGATGGTACGCCATGGCTTTTTTTCCCAAAATGCCATACAGGGCGTAACATACCCCCGATAACAACCCCACCGCTATCCCCAGATTAAAGGTAACTGCATCGCCAAGCATCAAACATGCCACGCCTACCACTGCCACCACCGCCAAAAACACCGACTTAGCCGACACGGTTTCTCCCAATATTATCTTGGCAAAAATGAGGCTAAAGACAGGCGCGGTATACAGTAGTGCCACCGCCATACTTACCCCCACCTGCTGCACCGCAAAAAAGTAGCACAACGTCATGCCAAGCACCCCTACCAACGACTGCAAACTTAGACTAAGCCATTCTCTAGCGCTTAGCTGCCGAAAAATAGGCAATAAACTAGGCAGTAACACCATCATTAAGATGCCTGCGGTTGCAATGCGCAACGTACCAATTTGCATACTAGAAAAACCAAGTTTGCCAAGCTGGGTAGAAAAAATCCCCAACGTACCCCAGCAAATACCCGCTGCCACCACCTGCATTATCCCTAGCCATTCTGTATTTTTTGCATTGTCTGCATTGTCTGCATTGTCTGCACGCAACATATTATCTTCCTTGCTGATCAACTTACGTTTGATTTATCAAAGTAAAAGATTATGCGCAAGAAATCAATGGTATACAATGATAAAGCAGACGGCACATGCAAACATAACATTGCCCTCGTCCGTGAGAGGCAGGAACTAAGGATATAATTAGGATAGCATATGAAAAATATCGCAGTGTTTGGCGCAACAGGCGCCATCGGCAACGCATTTTGTCAACAGCTTGCGCAAATGTATCCCGCCGCTACTATTCATGCCATCGCGCGGCAAACGGTGGCTTTTGACTTGCCCAATGTGTATACGCATACACTAGATTTTGAGGACGAAGACGCGCTACAGGCGCTCATGGCTAAGATCACCCAAAAGCAGCCTTTGGACGCTGTTTTGGTGGCAATTGGGCTGTTACATGACGCCAAAGCGCAAGTCGCCCCCGAAAAATCACTACAAAGCCTCAATGCCCAGCGCTTGCACCAGTTGTATCATACCAATGCGGTATTACCCATGATAATTGCCAAGTATGCCTTGCCCGCCCTCTGCTCGCATGCTACCGCCTTATTTGCCGTATTATCGGCGCGGGTTGGTAGTATCTCTGATAACCGTTTGGGCGGTTGGTACGGCTACCGCATGGCAAAATCCAGCTTGAATATGGGCATCAAGAATTTGAGCATCGAAGTGCAGCGAAAAAACCCCCAAGCCATAGTGGTAGCATTGCATCCTGGCACCGTCAACAGTCCACTTTCCAAGCCCTTCCAAAAGAATGTGGCAAGCGATAAGTTATTTAGTCCAACGTTTTCGGCACAATCATTGTTAGCGGTCTTGGCATCATTGACCCCCGAGGACTCTGGCAAAATTTGGGCATGGGATGGGCAAGAAATCTTGCCTTAATTGCTAAAAAAAAGAGGGTTAACAACCCTCTTTGCCTTACTTTTTTTCTAATTTGTGTCGTTATTGTTTTTATTTTCGCCTAGCTCGCTGATCCATTTGAGCGCGGATAAACTTGGAATAAACAGGTATTCTCCACCTTGTAGGGTATTGAATTGTAGAATGCCTGTATGGCGCTGGCGTATTGGCTCAGCAGGTACGCTAAAGACGTCTGCTTCAGCGTGGTCATTGCCTTCATGCACCCCTAACAGTGGGTCGCGCTCTTCGCCTAGGTTCATAAAGTTACCGTCATTGATCCATTGGCTTTGCAAAAACTCCAAGGTATCCATGGCGTGCGCGTTAATTCCAATAAAAATCAGTCCGCGTGGTTTGCCATCATCTTTGGTAACATGCGGTGGCACAATGTCGCCATAAGACACGCTGCGGCGAATAATACGATGCAAGCGCACGTCACTCAAAATAAAGTCTTTGGTATTGCGGGGATTCATACGGCGGGCATGTGAACCTAGTGGGCAGCCTTTGCCGACGCTGTCGTTGCTGTAGTCAAAGTTATTGTTGCGTTTTTCATCTTCGCCCAGCGCTGGATCATCGTGCTCAGGGCTTAGGGTAATGGGTGCGCCCGAACGCCAGCGCCCAAACATTTTTGCGCCAAGCTGATCGGCTTTGGCAAGGTCGTTGTCGCTTTGTTGTAGGCAATAACGGTTAAAGTCTGCCACGTGGCTTTGGTATTTGCGCAATACCATAAATGCGCCATTTTTGCCTAGCACCTCAGGCTGCGGCATGGGCGGTATAACACCCGCCTCACCTTGATAACCTAGCACGAATTCGCCTGCGGCAATGGGTCTTTCGTGGTTGTTTGCTAGGTGGATGCCGCTGCCCGCCACTTCGGGGTTACTGATGCCATCACGGTAACCAAAAACATTTTTGACTGCGCCGTCTGCACCAAAATCATGGGTCACCAAAATTTCTATGGCGGTGTTTTGGTTTTGGCTATCGCTGTAGGGCGCAAGCGCTTGCTTTAGTTCGGCAAGTTTGGCTTGCCACGTTGCTTGGCTGTTGGCAATGATAGCGGCACAAATATGAATATCGCCTTTGTCACCAAACGGTGCAAGCCAGTGTTTTGGGTCATTGTCGCCCGTATCGCCCAGTATGTCGGCGCGCCCTGCCATGCCTATTTTGAAATTTTCTGGAAAAGAATCTAACGAAGATTGCGGTAGACCGAGCGCTTTGAGTCCTTCATAGGTCATCACTAGCGTCAAGTTGGCTGCCATGTCTTTCTGAAAATCCTGACTACTCGTCACTTCAGGTAACACTGCCTTAATGAGTTGGCGCCCAATTTTGCCATCATTTACTTTGAGAGCTACCAAAGTTCCGTAATAAGGCGTGGGGCGATCGTTGAGAATAATGGCCTGAATATCTGCCAATGCCATGGTGGCGATATTGGGCTGAGTGACGCTAGCAACCTTGGTACTTAGGCTTTTGACTTCACGGGTTAGCGCCTCTTTGGCATCTTGAATGATGTCTTTGGCAGACAGATGACTCGCGGATAAGCCTGGCACAGAGTTAGCTGAGATTGTAGAAATGTGGTCTTTGACATGACCAATGCCGTGTTCGATATCGCCCTTTATTTTTTGTAGCAAGTGCTCAGGGCTAGCAGGTGGGTGGGTGTTTTTCATGGCTATACCTATACTTATATGGGGTGGCGTTTATTGGCTATTGTGCTTGTTCAATGGCTTTATTAACGCCTCTAACAATTTTGTCATTGCGTGCAATGTCTCGCACCGTTAAATGCGGCACCCCCACGTACCAACCCGCTGCAGTAATTTGGTGGTCAAGAATAAATTGCTTGACCGTGGCGCTTTTGATACCTGGCCAGCCTTCTACGTTGCCAAAAAGCAGATCCATCAACTCTGGAATTTTGGTAGCAAAGTCATTGATGTAGGCATCCCAATCGCCATCGTAAGCGGTGCAAAATAGTAATTTTGTATCGTTGTCCAAAAACACAATGCGTAGGTCATGCAGTGTTCCCACATTGGTTGCACCCGCTAGGTCACCTTTGGTAATTTCTAAAATACGCTTCATGCGCGCGGCGCCCCCCTCTGCCAAAGGCGCAATTACAGTCAGTTCTGAGACTTTGCCCGACTTTAATCCTTTTTCACCCGCTGAGGTCACCGAGTGGTCATAGCCGTCACTACCGCCCTCTTTGAGGTTTGCCATCATCATTTGTACTTTGAGTGCGACATCGTCTAATAAGGATAAATGGTCGTTGTTATTGTTGGTGTTTTTCATTGTTTTTGCCCTTTTGTTGAATAAAATTTTGTTGAATAAAATTAAAAGTGTTTATATAAAATTTTTTATTGAAAAGTCTATCGTTATATCTAAAAACCTATCGTTAAGAATCAGGGTTTATTTTTGGTGGGGACAGGTCTGGTCTGGCTTGTCGGTGAGCTTACTCATCATGCGTTCTGGAAATTTGTGGTCAATTAACAGCGCCGATAACTCGCTCACCGATAAATAACGCTCCTTTTTGCCTTGTTTGCCCATTACGTGCAGTAATAAAGGGTATTCGGCTTTCATGATGGGAATTTGTACAGGCGATCGGTGATGCCCCGCATAGGCACCCCGCAAAAAATTATCCCGTAAAAGGCGACTAATTTCTTTGTCATTGAGCCCAAGCTCGACATTGCCATCTTGGTCAGTTTTGGTTGAACCAAAGCTGGCTAAGCGGGCGAGCTGATCATGATCCACTTGGCTGTTTTCTGTCAGCGTTCTAGAGTGCACGCCATGCTTATAAAAAGGCCCCTGCCTTAAGGTGTCAAGATTGACGCCGTGGCGCAGGTTATGTGCAATTTGGCTAGGCGCAAAGCCGTTGGCAGTGGCAGCGACTGCCCGAAGTGCATTTTTTGATAAATCTGGGGTACCTTCATCGCGCGTGGCTGCCATAGTTTCGATGGCGTCTAGCAGACGAGGAATGGGCACCTCGCCGTTGTCTATCATCCCTGCCCCTACCAGTCCCCGCAAAAAAGGGCAAGGGTTGCCTGCAGATACAACGGGGGTGGATTGTGAAGTGGTAGGTGAGGTTTGCTTGGATAGAGGTTTATCTTTTGTGTTTTTTCTTATTGTATTTAATAGCTTTTTCATCAGTTTACCTTATGAGATAGTCCAAACATAAAAACTGTTCGTTTATTTAGTCTAAATAATTGCAGGGATTATTTCCATGGCGGTTCGTTACTTTTCGTATAAGATAGGTTAAGCGACTTGGTAAACAAAAGTTTTTTAATGAAGGACACTATAGTCATCACTTGTGCTCAAAGCGTGTTAAAAGCGTGCCAAAAAAAACGGTGGGCAGGTGGTGCGGTCGCGTGGGTATGAAAAAACCCTAACACTTGCATCAAGCGTTAGGGAATGAGGTGACAGTATTGGGGTTTGGCGTGTGATGGTAATGAGGTTTAGGGGTAATCTACCCGCTATCAATCATCTGTTAAAAGAACCCCATGGGTTTTTCCGCATAGCTTACTAGCAAATTTTTGGTGTTTTGGTAGTGTTCTAGCATCATTTTATGGTTCTCTCTGCCAATACCCGATTTTTTGTAACCACCAAAAGCGGCATGGGCGGGGTAAATGTGGTAGCAGTTGGTCCATACCCGTCCTGCTTGAATACCGCGTCCTGCGCGATAGGCGGTGTTGCCATTGCGTGTCCACACGCCTGCCCCTAAGCCAAACATTGTGTCATTGGCAATACGCATGGCGTCATCAAAGTCTTTAAAGGTAGTCACCGACAGTACAGGGCCAAAAATTTCTTCTTGGAATATCTTCATGCTATTGTTGCCTTTGAAGATGGTAGGCTCAATGTAATAGCCCTCGCCTACTTCATGGCGTGGTGCACCGCCCGTCAGTAGCTGTGCGCCCTCTTGTTTGCCTAGGGCAATGCAGCCTAAGATTTTTTCTTGCTGCTCTTGTGAGGCCTGCGCCCCAATCATGGTTGTCGTGTCTAGTGGATGACCTGTTTTAATGCGTTTGACACGCGCTACGGCTTTGGCTAAAAAAGCATCGGCAATACTTTCATGTACCAAGGCGCGTGAAGGACAAGTACAAATTTCGCCTTGGTTGAGCGCAAACATGGTAAAGCCTTCTAGGGCTTTTTCTAAGTAATCATCTTCTTTATCCATGACATCCGCAAAGAAGATGTTGGGCGATTTACCACCTAGTTCTAAGGTCACAGGGATGATATTTTCCGTGGCGTACTGCATGATTAGCTGCCCTACTGGGGTAGAGCCTGTAAAAGCGATTTTTGAGATACGTGGATTTTTGGCTAAGTAGCTGCCCACCTCTTCGCCGTAGCCGTTGACAATATTTAAGATGCCTGCAGGCAGTAGATCTTCGATTAGTTCAATCAGCACCAGTAGGCTTGTGGGGGTTTGCTCGGCAGGCTTTAGTACGATACAGTTGCCTGCGGCTAGTGCGGGCGCTATTTTCCACGTTGCCATAAGAATCGGAAAATTCCAAGGGATGATTTGTCCCACGACCCCAAGCGGCTCGTGAAAATGGTAAGCTACCGTGTCATCATCAATCTGGGAAACCCCACCTTCTTGGGCGCGGATAACCCCTGCAAAGTAGCGAAAGTGGTCGATTGCCAATGGAATATCTGCTGCTAGTGTCTCGCGAATGGGTTTGCCGTTTTCCCAAGTTTCTGCCACTGCCAAGTACTCAAGATTTTGCTCAAGACGGTCGGCAATTTTTAGCAATACGTTTGAGCGTTCTGTGGGAGAGGCGGCATTCCATTTGGTCTTTGCGGCGTGTGCAGCGTCCAATGCCAGTTCGATGTCTTCAGGGGTTGACTTGGCAACTTTGGTAAAGGGCTTGCCGTTCACAGGTGAAATATTGTCAAAATACTCACCTTTGACGGGGGCAACCCATTTGCCGCCAATAAAGTTGTCGTATTTTTTTTTGAAGTTGATTTTGGCGTTTTCGGTATTGGGGTCAGCATAACGCATATGATATGTCCTTTTATCAGTTAATCGTTTTATTCACCGCTTCATGCGGCTCGGGGGTGTCGCACAGTCATCTTAATATGAGTTAGGTAGGTAAAAGGTTGGTGTTTGGACCGCTTTACAATAAGGTGTGAAACCGCTAATATTGAAGATGGCTTATTTTACAAACCATGGATGGGTTAGATGAAGTAGGATGCACTAAATCATGGATAAAAATAAATTATTAGAACAAAGACGCCATATTGATCAATCACGTTGCCACGTTACGCTATCTGCCAACGAGGCCGACCAAATTAGACAAAGCATTGTGCAATCTTGGCGGCGCTCCGACGGTGCTAAGATTCCTCTTGGGCGCAAGCAAGCTCCCCTCAACCCAGTGAGTAGTGAACAATCTTTTTATTTAAAAAAGGCGTTGGCATATTGCCAAGACCAACTGCAGCATATTACTTTGCAGTCCTCTATGGTGATGGCAGTGGCGGATATTGGTAGCACTATTATTTGGACCACGACCAGTAAGCGTATGCAAAAAGCTGCCGAGGACGTCAATTTTGTGGCAGGCGGGTATTGGGGTGAAACCCAAGTAGGTACCAACGCGCTGGCTTTGTCACTCAAAACCCAACAATCCACGTGTGTTTTTTCTAATGAACATTATATGGCGTCTGTGCATGATTGGGTGTGCTATGCCACGCCTATTATTGAGCCTGATACCAAGCAAGTGGTTGGGGTGCTTGATTTGTCCACGACCTGGCAAAATCATAACCAGTTTGGGGTTTTTGCTGCTGAGCGCTGTGCCAGTATTCTACAAAATGCCTTGCAAGCATGCCGACGCCATCATATTTATATTCAAGGGTTTCATACCCCCCAAGTGATATTTGATGGTAATCCTTTGCGCTTATCACCGCGTCAAGTTGAGATACTTGCTGTGCTAGCCTTGTGCCCACAAGGGATGAGTTTGGATTGTTTGCATCAGGCAATCTACGGTGAGCGCAAAGTGTCGCAAGGCACGTTAAAAGCTGAAATGTCGCAACTGCGTGATACCTTGACAGGCTTGGTAGGTTCGCGCCCTTATCGTTTATTAATGCCAGTAGATGGTGATTTTTTGAGGGTAGAGCAAGCGCTTAATGCAGGGTATTTGGAAGCGGCTATTACCAGCTATGTGGGTATGTTTTTTGGCAAGACCGAAAGCCCTTTTTTATGCACTTGGCGCCATTGTCTAGAGGCGCGTTTGAGTCAAGCTATTTATCATTCTGACCAGATTGATTTGTTACTTCAACATCTATCTAATTATCCTGATGCCATTGATGCAGTGGATCGGTTGATCGAATTAATACCAAATAATGCATCTATTCATCAACATTTATCTGATGTAGTGCCTGATACCAAATGATTGTAGGGCTTTGAGTGCGAAAAATTAGCCACAAAAAACACACATAGTCACAACCCACCAATAAAAAAGGGACGGATATTACCGCCCCTTTTTTATTGATTTTTTGTAAGACTGCGAGGTTTTGCCAAAAAATCACATGGCAGCTTTGAAGATAGCAACCACTTGTTCGTGGTTTGCCTTGCGGGGGTTGGTTAACATGCACGCATCGTTTTGTGCGTTGGTTGCCATAACCGCATGGTCTTCAGGTTTTACCCCAAGCTCGGCAAGTCCTGCAGGAATGCCGATCGACTGTGATAGTTCGCGAATGGCATCAATACCTGCTTTGCCTGCTTGCTCACGGGTCATACCTTGGGTGTTGATACCCATAAATTGGGCGATATCGGCATAGCGCTCAGGGGTTGAGATCAGGTTAAACTCACAGACGTGCGGCAATAAAATGGCATTACAGACGCCATGAGGTAGGTTGTAAAAACCACCCAATTGGTGCGCCATCGCGTGCACATAGCCCAGCGAAGCATTATTAAACGCCATGCCTGCCAAGTATTGGGCATAACTCATGGCCTCGCGTGCTTCAATGTTGTCACCATTGGCAACGGCTTGGCGCAGCCATTGTTGTATCATGCGGATGGCTTTTTCGGCGCAAGCATCAGTGATTGGGTTAGCGGCGGTGGAGACATAGGCTTCAACGGCATGGGTCAACGCATCCATACCTGTGGCAGCAGTCAATGAGGCAGGTTTGGCAGTCATGAGGCGCGGGTCATCAATGGCTATTAACGGGGTACAGCGCCAATCTACAATCGCCATTTTGACATGCGTATCGGTATTGGTAATGATACAAAAACGCGTCATTTCAGAGGCGGTGCCTGCGGTTGTGTTGATGGCAATCAGCGGTGTCATGGGAACTTTGCTTTTATCAATGCCTTCATAATCACGGATATGACCGCCGCCTGCTGTGACAAGACCAATGCCTTTTGCACAGTCATGTGATGAGCCACCCCCTAATGAGATGATAAAATCACAACCATTGTCTTCATAGGCTTTGACGCCATCATGCACGTTTTTGTCAGTTGGATTGGGTTCAGCACCTGCAAATACAAAGCTTTCAATACTTTGCGCGTTAAGGTGATTGATGATGATAGTGGGCACACCCGCTTTATTGAGCCCTTGGTCGGTCACAATTAGCGCTTTTTTGCCACCCAAGTCTTTGGCTTTAAGACCTACTTCTTTGACACAGCCAGGCCCAAATAGCGACACACAGGGAATAAAAAAACCACTGGTTTGATCGGAGATTTGTTTGTACGCCATGATTAAATTCCTTTTAATCGGTTAAAGTAAGAAAGTGATAGTAATGGCCGCCTACGTCCACTTACGTTACTACGCGAGCGTATTATTGCCCATCAAGTCATCGTTAGTGATCGCAAGCCTAGAGCTGTTTACCTTACTATCCGTTGATTTTAGACAACTGTTTTTGCTTTCTCTACCTACCATTCACCTACCTTTGTGTTGCCCCAATGTTTTTTGATTTTTTGGCAAGGTGAAAGCGATCATACAGGCGTATTTATCCACTTTATTTTATACAAAAATCGACTATAATTAAATATTTTCTGCTATAGTTTGTTTTATGAAATTGGCAGAAAAATGTGTTTTTGCCTAAAAAAATTGAGTGGCTATGTACGTTTATATTTCACAGACTTGTCAACAACAAGCAAAACTGTATCAAATCGAACAAAAAGTTGAAGAATTGGCAAGTTGGATAAAAGACGGCAGCCGCCAAGATTTTGTTAAGCTCTTTGAGATATTTCAACATCCTTATTATGTTCGAAAAGGCATTTGCTACCGCTATCGGTTATTAGCCAAAATGATTGAGGTATCTTTTGGCAAACAGTCTTACCAAATAGTGGTTTTTTTTCGACTATTTTTGCGAGGAGATGATGAATATAAAATGTTGTTTCATCAAGCAGATGAACACGGCGACTTTTTTTATAACCAACAACATTTAGACACAGAAATCGCTAACAATATTGAACGCATTATTACCCTTGCAAAACCCAGCCACCCATCTGCATCGGCTGCATCGGCAAGAATCAATCAAAGTGATAGTTTGCTCTACTTTATTCAAGCAAAGACCAATTTGCTACAACTAAGCCCGCGAGCGGCACATGGCGATTACTATCAAGAAGATTTAAGCTGGCATCATGGGTTGCGTCCATTTTTGACGGCTCAGCAACTACAAACAACGTATTGTCATATTCAACATGCGCTTGATAGCTCAAACTCACCATGTTTTGAGATAGCGGGGGCGCCCTTACAATTTCAGCTAGCACCGCTGCGCCTAAGCCAAACGCCCGACAAGCGTGCTGACGCTTTTACCCGTTATTTGCCCCCAGATACGGTATTTGATCAAGACAGCTGGCTCGTCCAGCAAAATAACACGTTGCCGTTGTGCCTCAATGGTTTTCAACAAACGGTTGGTCATCAAATTTTTGAGCATAACGCAAGTTTTCCTTTATTGGTAAATGCCCCTGCCCTTCACGGCAAAACGAGCATACTTGCCATTTTAACCGCTCACTATTTATTACAACTGCCTGACACTCACCAAGGTGTGTTACCCGTGTTGTTTGTCTGTGAGCCCCATGAAAAACTGGCATTACGTACGGCGATTGCCAATTATTTACTCTACCAGTTCAATCACAACCACACGCTGCAGCTTGACATCACTGCGCTAATCAAAAAAATTGACGCGTGCTGTATGGACTTATCAGAATTGGCTTATAAGCTTGCGGCATCTGAGGCATGCTGCCTTGACAAAGACTTATTTATTGACCGTCACAAGTTTGGCAAACTATGGGAAAAAGCGCCATTTATTAAAAACCATAAACTTGCCCACATTCCTGTGGACTTGGCGTGGTGGATATTGCAACACCTCATTAAAGGCGAGCAAGGTATCTTGGGGGAAGGCAAAGCCTTTGCCGCGGGTCTCACCAGTTATTCAAGGTTAACGCCTGAACAATACCAACAGGTTTATGAAGAAGTTTGGCTCAATTGGTACCAGCCCTTACAAGAAGACGGTTACTGGGATTTACATGACCTATTGTCCAACGTCAATTGCCAAGCCGACTTCCCACAGAGATACGCCTGCGTTTTGGTAGACAATGCCGAGCAGTATTCAAAACTGGCAATTCAAGTGATGCTACGCTGTAGTGAGTGGTGGGAACGTCCTAACTTATTTGTGCAAGCGCCCCTTGTGTTGATGGGCAACGGCACTGCCAACCTGTTCCAATCACTCTACCACTGGCACAATGAATTAAATAGCCTACTCTATCGCTTATATCGTAGCCAAAGCGAGGATGAACAGCTCCAAACCCAGCACATTGATTACCACCTAGCAGACTTTGTCACCACAACCAATTACGCCCTACAAAGCCAACGTAGTAAAACCAACCTCATATCATTTGACAGCACTATTACCAAAGCCACCGTACTCATTGAAAACCAGCTACTGTTTGTTGATATCACCGATACTGCTTTGACGCAGGCATTATTGCTCAACCACAAAATAGCCTTGGTAGTCAATAGCGATAGCCGAGACAGCAAAAAAGCGTTAAAAAACCCAAAAATGCTGGGGCAGTGGTTTCAGTATGCCGATGTATCACAAATAGAAAGAGCCTGTTATAGCCTAACCCAGTTACCCACCAAACACTACCGTGTGGCGTTGGTGGGTTTTACTCACCCAGATTTTGCTTATTTTCACCAAGACAGCAAAGATTTTGCTTTTTTGGGGGTTGAAAAGCGTTATCAGCTAAACAACCTGTTAAACGCGGTGAACGTGGCGGCTAATCAGGGATTAAAACAAATTTTTATTTTGGCAAGACCCGAAGAATTACCACTTTGGCAAACCCTATTTTGCCCAGTGCTTGGTGTAAACGCCGTTCAAACCGCGACGCTTGACGATATTAACCCCCACTACCAAGAGCAGACTGCACAGTTTATTGAGCAGCGACAACAAGCCCTTGAGAGCGGTGACCACGAAAAACTATTGGACATCGCCATACAGCATTACCAACGGTTTGAATACCCACAATATTTTGCTTTATTGCTCAAAAGTTGCCAGTTAACCCAAGATTATCAAGATTATTTTGACAACCTAATCACCGACCCACAAAAACAGCTCACCTTTGATTATTTGTGGCAACAACACAATGCGCAAGTTATCTTGCAATACCAAGACTACTTCACCAAAGCTGTTCAATACAACATTATGGGTATACAACTCATTCATGAGTTACCATTGGCACTGCCTTTTGACAATGCATTTATTCAGATAACCAATCACTATGTCAAACAATACCAACAACCACCATATGCTGCCTATTGGCAGATTATATTTGACAAAATACTACAAAAACTACTTGAAACCCCGCCAACCACCCATTGGGATACCATCACCCGTCAACTGATACATTTAGAAAAAAGTGGCATTGCGATACCACAGACCGTCCTTGCCATGAGCCACTATCGCCAAGGCGATACCCAAAGGGCATTTGCCCTATGGCAACAACTAGACACACATGACTACACACTATCATTACCAAACATTTATTATGAGCATTGCCTAAAACACAGCAGCGATTGGCAAATGCAATTATTAATTCTGATAAAATTAAGAAAACTGGGTGAACTGATGAACATGTTAACTAACCACGAACTCAACGACTTACAAGCAAGTTACTGGGACAAAATTTTGCCCTACCTAGAAGAAGAGACCGTACTAGAAACCGCGCTATTAGCGTTATTACCACAAATCCACGACCAAAGTATTTTAGAAAAAATCTACCAATACTGCCAATTTGACACCTCAGAAAACTTTGTGGTACGCCTACAGCGACTAACCACGCTGCAAGCCTGTTTACAAGGTGATTGGGACAAAGTCATTGAACGCCTTGAGCATTATGTACCCGTACAAGATGCTGAAGACATGATGAGCAAACTATCACAAGTATTTACCACCAAAAAAGTGATGCGCGGCCCCAACCACGTGCAAAAAACCGTATTACGCGACAAACTGCCCAAACCCAGCGATGAAATTATTGACATTTTATATGCCTTAAATCTCAATCCCGCCTTTTATATCCCCGTGTCGGTATCCGATTTTGAACACTACAGCAAACAGCCGTCCCTTCAAAAAATATTTGCCCTTATTCGTCAAAACCTATCGCTACAAACAGACGACTCCTTTAATGATGTATTATGGACGATTGATTTTCCTGCAGTTCGTAGCCTCGCCTATTTATTGGAAAAAAGCGATCGTCCCAAAGATGCCTTGGTTTTTTACGCCAACATCACAAGTTTTAATAAAGACAAAAAGCTCATGACCTTTGCCATAGAGCGCCTATCTTTCTTAATTGACCGCGCCAAACAACTGATTGCCGATGGTTTGGACACCGCCTATTTCACCGCATCTGACACTTGCGCACCTGCCAGCGACGACTTAACGGCATTGATTCATAAATTTGAAAAACACTATGATAAATTATTAAAAAAAGCGGAATTTGACCCTCATGCAACTAACTTGCCCGTTTTAAAAACCCCTGAACAGCTTGTAAAGCTCATCTTAGCCCTAACCGACAAAGAACACCGAGAAATCCAGCGGCTTGAACAAGAACAACGCCAAGCACTTAAAGAGCAAGAAGCTGAAGCCAAGCGTATAGCGCAAGAAGAAGAACAACAAGCACAGCAACGTGCCAGACTTGAAGACGCAATCCGCCTAAAAGAAATCAAAGAACAGCAGCGTCTTGAAAACGAACGCCTAACACGCGAATGCCTTGAAAATGAACAACTAGCCCAAGCAGCGCTCACGCAACAAGCAAGCCACCCACAAGTAGCTGATAACGCAGCAGATGAGGCAGCAGACCAGCCTGCCCAAAACCCACCACCTGCCGTGACCACTCACCCTATGGCGCAATCTTGCCACGATGACGCACATAGCGCAGATTGTCAAAACCGCCTTGATACACCCTCAACCTTAGAAACCACCATTGTGAGTCACAACGATAGCCCACAATCGATTGCCCAACACAGCCAGCCTCATGCCCTCAACAACACTGACATCAAAGCTGCCAGCACCATTCTGCCAGACTTGACGCCGTGCCAGACGTCCTTTAAATCCTTAATTACAAAAGCGACAAGCGAATTACAGTTTTTTCATTGGCGTGTCTTTGTCAATCGTATGACGCAGCGGGTCAATATTGAGTCCGTGATCACGGGTGAAAGATGCTCTATCACTTTGGCAAACGGTATTTTGAGCAGTGATTGGGCGCACTGTGACATAGAAAACGGCTTTGAGTTCTTGCAATTACCCTTGGTCGTCATGACCCATGACCATGCAATTAGCCTCTATCACACTCAAGAAGGCACCGAATTATCGATAAAGTTTTGACCTAACCTTGGCGACTTTGACCTTGGCAATTCTGTGGAAAAAATTACCATTGACATACTCCCACCACCAAACCTAGCAGTTATGGTGGGGAAATATTTGCGACCCATAACAACCTGAGTTGCTATCTTTCGCCAGTACACTTACGCTGATAAGTTCGCTGTTTGGGTAAATTCGGTATTTGTAGGCTTTAAGCATGGCTTGTTAGGCGATTGAACTATGAGTATAATTTAGTGTCAATTATGAATAATCAACTAAAACCCCATTATCATTGTGTTTATAAACTAACCTTGCATTTAGTGTTAATCACAAAATACCGTAGAAAATGCTTTACCTCAGCTATGCTCGATAGGCTAAAAGAAATCATAACCGACCTTTGCCAAAAATGGGAAGTTGGGCTGTTAGCGTTTTACGGGGAGCCTGTACTTTGGACACGGGGCTATTGTTTGCTCACTACAGGGGTGCTACTACCCACGCCATCAGACAATATATCGAAAAGCAAGAACGCCCTGATTAGGGCGTTAGTGCTTATATCTTCACCTGAGATGCAATGCTTCGCAAGAAAAATTATAGGTGGAGAATTACGCACGATAAGTTAATGATTTTCTAGAAATTCGAGGTGTAAAAGTTTAATTTTCTCTTCTTGTGTTCCCAACCTAATCTCCCAATGTTCTTCCATGAATTTCAACATTATTGATCCAGTTATTTAACGTCTGTATAACCCTATCTTGATTAATAAACTCTTGCTCAAGTCTGCGTTTATCAATAGGCTGTTGCTGAATAAATTTGAATAGCTCAATTTCCTCATGGGTTAAAAAATTGGGTAATACTTGATTGAATACGGGTTCACCCACCCGTCTTTCCAGATGAGATTCAAGTATTTGCTGGCTCATCATTAATGGTTGGACGTGAGGACAGTAATTGCGTGCTTGAGAAAGCATACCTAGCCCTTCAGAATCAATATCACCCCAGTAGCCTACTTTTTTAGCGGCTAACCACTCGGCTTTTAACCACGTTAAATTTTTTCCGCCACCTGCCACTGCAATGGTATTGGGTAGATTGGGTAACATAAAACAGGGTATTTCATTTTCAATGATAAGAATATTATCAGCAGGTAGTTCAAAATTAAGCAGTGTTTGCGAAGATAATTTCAAGATAGGCAAGTTAGCTAGTGCTAGCTTGGTTACATCGCAAAGTGGGCGTATCAATAACCAGTCTTTGGGCTTGATATCACAGCCCAGCCAATTTAATAATTCAGTACGGTTATATAAGCCTATATCTAAGCCTAGTTCAAGCGGTTCATTTGATTGATATATACTGTGTATTAAAAGCTCAATAACTTTTGCATTATTTTCAATAAACTTGGTATCTATGCCCGCAATATTCATGGCTCTTAGATAGTTGCCTTTACCCATACCTTCATACAATTGTGGCATTATTAGGGTCAGATTGGCAATTTGTGTATCAGACAAATTTTCAATCATTTCTAAATGGTTGATTAAATTTTCAAAAATCCGTTTTTGCGTGTTAGGATTTGAGCTAAGTTGTACTAATTTTTTGAATTTGATGTGCAAAATATCAAGGCGCTCAATTGCTGTCTTGCCTAAAATTTCAGCAAGTGTGTTAAGGTCATTGATAATGAGCTTTTCTGGAATCGATTGCTCACCAAGAAAGCCCAAGTTTTTGGTTTTCCATTGGATTGAGATATTCGGGTACTGGATTTCAAAAGCCTGCCATGCTTTAACAAAGACTTGAAAATGTGCTGTATTTTGAGCAATCACTTTACCTGAGCTTGGGGGTTTGAGCAGTATTTCAATGGCATTTTCTTGGGTGATACCTTGTTTTAATAGCTGTTTAAACTTGCCCAAATTTTGCCAATAGCGTTGCCTTAATTCGTTAATGGCAACATTTGGCAGTTTGCCCCAGGTGATTTGATTTTGATTCATGCCATTCCCTTCACTTAAGATTGAACATGATTAACCTGAATATTCATTTGGCTTAACTGTGATGTTAAGTAACTTGTTTGCTGTTGCTCTTTTTGTTTATCATAGTCTTGCCATGTCACTTCGGTAAGCCTACTTTCGTGTGCATTGATATTGCGTTCACAAATAATTAAGCTATTGGCGGCTTCACGGGCTAAATTTAGGTTTTTGTATGGTGTGATTAAGTTGATATGGATATTAAGCTCTTTAAATACCTTAAGCACACGGCGACTAACCGATTCTTGGGTATTAGAGAAAGCTTCATCTAGAAATACTGTACTATAAATTGGCTTGTCGCCACCTGTGGGTGTGAGTACATAGGCAAGGCTTGCTGCGACAATGATACCTGCAAAAGATTCTTTTTCACCGCCTGATTTACCACTCGATGAGCTTAATACATCTATCACGATATCTTCACCTGTTTCGATGTCTATTTTAAATTCTTCCGCATTAAAACTCATTTGATAACGTGGGTCGAGCAATCTTAGGCTTTCAAGATTGCTTGCTGTGCTGCCGTTAGCGGCTTTATCAAGTACAGTATTGATATCATTTAACAGTTTAAAACGTTTTTCGTGTTCATCTGTGGTCATAAGCGCCATCAGCATGGCAAGTTGTTTGTTGAACTCAACCACATTAGTGATGCGTTCTGGCTTGATTTTTAGGCGTAAAAATGTTCCTTGACGAAATTCGGTTTTTTGCAGTACTAGATTGACTTGTTCGATGCCTTGTTTAATTTGTTCTTGCTCACTATTCATTTTTTGCTTAAAGTTCGCTAATGATTGTGTGAGATTGTTATTCATACGGCTTTTGAATTTTGCGGTGAGTTTACCCAGTCCTTCTTTAACCAATTTATCATAATATTGAATGAAGTCTGGTAAGCCTTGCTCGCCATCTGCCCAATCTGCCGTGATAGGTTGCCATTTTTCATTGCCTTTAAAACTACCCATAATACCAATCGCTGACTTACTGTCTCGACTGATACGATTATTAGCACTTTCAATGTCTTCATTAAGTCGAGTTTTTAATACATCGGCATTGTGAGCGAGTTGTTTAAATTTTTTATCCAGTTGCTCTATGATGGTTTCGCTCATTGGGTGGTTTGCTAAGATATCGTTTTGGGTGATTTTAAGCTGATGGCTTTTTAATTCTTGAGATTTCGCCCCTTCTTTGCGATTAAGTTCAATCAGCTGGCTTTGTAACTCGTTAAGATTTTTTTCAGCTTGTTGATAGAGTTGTTTTGCTTTGGCAATATCGCCTTGGGAATTTTGAAGCGTGATAAGCTCTTGCTGTTGGTAATCAAGTTGGGTTTGCCAAAACGGTGCATTGATATCATCCCAGTTGCTTTCAAGTAATTTCTGCCAACGATTTTTTAATACTTCTATGTTGGTCATGGCTTGGCGAGCTTGTGCGAGTATTTTTTCTTGTTCGACAAGTTGAGTTTTGAGCGTTTGTTGTTGAGAAAGCAGTGAGTTTAATAAGGATTGGTTATTAAAGCCCAATTGCCATTCACGTCTGTCATCGACTTTATGCGTATCTTTTTTCTCAAAACGCCCCCTTTCTCGATGAATCAATCCTGTCATCGTCATCGAAAAAGGCGTATTATCCAGTTGCTCACTATTATCGACACAGGTTAAATCATATTTTTTTAAAAACCCCTTAAGCCAATCACGGTAAGGATGTTCTCGCCATTTAAGTTTTCGCAAAAAACCATTTGGCAAAAATTCAGTGCCTGCCTGACGGCTCTCATCAACGACTTGCACACGCAAGTGTAGCCCCGTGTGGCGTTGGCTATTGATATAGCTAGTGACGTTTGGATAATCTTCTTTACTCACAAGTAACGTAGTTTTTAGACCGCCTAATGCCCGTTCGATTGCCCCTTGCCAAGCAGTTTGATTATCAGTTGCGTCATCTTTGATATCCAGCATTTCACCAACAAATTTGGTGGTATCTCGTGATAAATTTAAATTATCGCAAAGGTTATCTCGCCAATTTTGGTAAAACGGTAGAATGGCGGAATCCTTTTTCGCTTGCACTTGTTTAATGTCATTTTCTAACGCTTTTAATTGATTAGCAATCTGATTGACTTCAAATTTGTACTCTAAATACTGCGTTTCGGCTGTTTCTCTTTGATGCTCAAGGTCTGATAATTGCGTTTGTGTTTGTTGTTGATGATTGTCAAAAGTGGCTTGGGTCAGTTGTGGTGCGATGCCCAGTTGTTCGCAGAGCTGTTGATAGGTAGACGCATTTTTGCTGGTACGGCGTAATCCATCTTGGGTATAGTTAATATCTTTTTGTAATGCTTCAATGCGATTACCGCCAAGTTTCATGTATTCATCACGGTAAGTTTCGGCAGTTTGCTTGATTTGCTCAAGTTGTGCTTGGTTATCATGGATGGCAGTTTTGATGGTTTGATAGTCCGTTTCTAGCACTGCAAGCTGTTTGGCAAGGGCGTGTTGTTCGATTTTGGCAAGATAAACGGGAATAGCATCTTTTAAAATTTTAAGTTCGCTAAGTTGCTGTTTGGCTTCTTCTATTCTTTTGGCAAGTATCGGTAATTGCTCAAGCCGTAGCACTTGTTCTTGGGCATCAACTAATATGTCGTGTTCTTGCTTTAAATCTTGAAACTCTTTAACGATAGCTTGAGCATCTTCTCGCAAGTTACTTGGCTCAAGTACAAGCGTACGGATTAAATCTGTTAAATTATCGATTTTCTTAAGCCCCAATGCTCGAGAAAGCAAAGCTGGGGCATTTTTGTTGTTTAAGTGCAAGACTTCTTGATACAGTTTTTGATATTCTTCAAACGTTGTCATATGCTTGATGTGCTGTCTATCTAGCCATGCTTTAAAATTACGGTCATAGCTTTCATTAAATTCTGTCAGCACCGTTTTTAGCTTTACATCACGATTGGCAACCAAATATAGACGCTTGACATCACTGGCACTGGTCGCTGTGCTATCTGCCCAAAATAGGGCGATTAGGGTAATATCATTATCTCGTTGTTGATGATTTTGCTCTTGGCGGTAATAAGCGCGTAAGCCTGTGACGACTTTTTGACTGCGTTTGGATTTGGTGGCGGTGGTTGTCCCATCGTGTTCTTGCCCATAACTGCCTCGCATATAAGATAAAATAGTACGGTCAGCTTTGTCATTTTGGGCAGCAGCGATGTTAAAGTTGGCACGACTAGGTGGCATCAAAAGTGCCATTAAGCCATCCACTAAGGTAGATTTACCTGCGCCATTATCCCCTGTAATTAGCGTGCCATTGGGGTCAATATGAGCCGTATGTAGCCCTGCAAAAGACCCCCAATTAAATAGCGAAATTTCTCTTAGTTTGATTTGCCCTTGTTCCGATTGGTCAAACAGGGTGGTCATAGTATTTCCTTTGAATTTTTGGTGTTTCTTTATGGGTAGCAATTGTTAGAATAGGCTGTCTTGCTGTGTAGATGGTTTTTCAATTGGCTCTAAAGTATTTACTGGGTTGTTTGTTTGAAAATGACTATCTGTGACGGTGTCGTTTTTCATGCGATTAACGACCCCGCTATTTTTTTGTGCATTGTTTGACTCTGTATTGAAGTCTGTATCCGCATCTTCGTCAGGTGTCTCACCCAATAGGGCTTTATATTCATTCAGCATGGCTTGTAGTAAACTGGCATTGACGACGTAGCGTATCATGGGTGTGATTTTATAACGTTCAGCGTTGCCTCGTTTGATAGCGACCAATTTATGATTTTTGGCAAAAAACTCTAATCTGCCTGAGAGTTTTTTCTTATCTTTAGAGCCGTGGTCGGTGAGGGGCAAAAATGGCGACATCAAACTCTCAAGCTTTTCGATATCGATGATAATTTCAGTTTCACCCAAGTTTTGACGTTCTTGGTAATATTTACGCAAGTTCAATAATAATAGCGTGTCATATACGGTAAGTGTACGTTTTTGAATCATCGAGGTGATATCCTCGTCCCCTAACTCGGCTTGTTCTATATCATTGTCAAACTTATCTAGCCCTGCCAGTTGTTCATGGTTTTCTGCCACAAAATCCGCCCTTGCCACAAAAGCGACACCGCTATGTTCATCAATGATAAGGCTACAATAAATCTCAGATAGATGCCGACGCATACTGGCTTGGTGACGCACAATGTTGTCAAATAATTGCGGTTTTGAGCTGTGTAGTACCACGCCTTGTTGCGATAGATAAATCAAGGCTCGGCGCGCATCGGCTGGCATATCACTATCAGATTCTGTTAGGAACGTTTTTTGCCCATCCGATTGTTCTGACGTGAGTTTTTGGCTATCACTATTTGAAATAGGTACTGTAGAATCATCCAACGCTTTTTGTTGATTGTTATCCAATCTTATCGAATTATCGCTACTCGTTACCATGTTAAAAAAGCTATTTGTCATTATTTTTTCCAAATTTATTGATTGCTTATAACGCCAATGCTGTTGGATTATCGATAAAATTTTGGGGGAAATGCTCCGCTGTCAAAATCAGCTTAGGAATCGTGGCTTGTAGCTGATTGCCTGTTTTGTCTTTGACCAAAATTATTTCGGTTTGTTCGATGTCGGTGGCTTTGACTGCCTTGGCAATGCGAACAAATGCCACTAACTCTTCAAGCCCTGCTTGTATTGGTATATAGTCACTGATAGTCGCCAGACTCATCGCCCCATGTTGGCGTAGGATATGATAGATTTTTTTGGCGATTTCGACAACTTGCACGGTTTCTAAGTTTTCTAACGTTTTTTGGCTTAACGTATGATTGTTTTCACGCTCTTGGATGTCACTTAAATCAAGCTTTTCTTCGGCAACTTTTAGGCGTATGCTATCAGGCGATGAATACGGCATTTTGCCCACTTTGATAGTGATATTAACGTCTTTATCAAGAATTTTCGGCAGGTCTTTCAAGATGATTGCCCGTTTTTCAAGCTGACTAATCAGTCTATCAACGGCGTGGTTCTCGCTCATTGCACCGCTTTCGATATAAGATTTTAGCTGTTCCTCGGTACGCCTTCTAATACGAAATACTCTATCACTTTCTTTGGTCAATTCTGGGATAATCGTGCTTAAAAACTGGTGATGATGGGGGGCAATTTGGTTTTTATCGGTGGTTTTGAGTACGTTTCGCATCTGCTCAGTAAACTCAATCAGGCGATTATCATCGGATAACAACTGAAAAAAACCATCAAACGCACTGCCTGCATCAGTTCTGGCAAGTAAGTCTTCTTGTTCAAAAACCTTTTGTAGTAATTCGCCTTTACTCAAGTTGTCGTCAATCATTTGTACGCGTAAGGTTTTATCCATCTTGCGGATTTCTTCTTCAAGTAACCGAAAATCCCCTGTTAACCCATAGGCAAGGTTATAAATTTCTCGGATTCTCTCCTTTTTTTCATAGTCATTGAGATAAACTATTTTGCCTGCATTTAAGTCATCGATTTGGCGTTGTAATTGGGCTTTTTGTTTTTCTAAAATAGCAAGACGCTCGGCCGTGTTTTCACTCATCATGACTGCCAAATCTCGCACCGACTCTTGGACAATCCGTAGATGCGATGCCGATGTGCTAATCATTCGCTCATCAAAACTTTGGCAAAACCGCAATACCCTATCCGTGGCATCGGTGACGGTGATACGGTTATCCATCTCGCGTAGCCAACCTTTATTAATCCACTCATTGAGATAGGTAGCTGCATTGGATTCGGTTTGCCAAGTGCCATTAAGCCGTGCTTCATCCAAAAAACTATCCAGTAAAATCTTGGCTTGTACGTAGCTGATTTCGCTGTCATTTTCAAAAGCAGTCGCAATAAAAGCTAGAATAAAAGGCGCATTATCGGCTCGCAGTAGTCGCCATGCAGCCGACTCTCGAAAGTGACGTTGGTAATTTGCCGATTTTGCCATAAAGCTCATGATGATGCCTTTTTTAGTCAATGTTGTTTGGGCTTATGTGATACGCCCTCTGTCTATTTTATCCCTACGATTTGCATTAAGCTGTCAAAGCTATTAACTACTTCATAGCTAACTGGCATTTTTTCAACTGCCGCCAAGGTATCCACTTGTTCAAGTTCGCTATTGTTCCCTTGTGTCT